>Ga0209716_1000002_pt1 | contig 292220 bp, 278 predicted proteins | sample COGITO_mtgs_1205_FD_184811 | JGI IMG/M metagenome (GOLD analysis project Ga0209716, IMG submission 184811) | Pelagic marine microbial communities from North Sea - COGITO_mtgs_120531 (SPAdes) (version 2) | ecosystem: Environmental > Aquatic > Marine > Epipelagic ... | reverse complement strand
TCCCATTCCGAACAGAGAAGTTAAGCACATTTGCGCCGATGGTACTGCCTAACGGTGGGAGAGTAGGTCGTCGCCTTCTTCAAACCCTCTACAGTAATGTAGAGGGTTTTTTTATGTAGTAAAGGGAAGGGAAATGCTATGTGCTGTCAAAAGTGAGTTTAACGGTTTTGCTAAAAAGCGTTTTAATGCAGCTTAGGTTTTGTTGTACGCAGGTATTATTCAGTTAAATTTTCTATACATTTCTCTCTTATTCACCAGATTTGATCAAATTCAAATTTCGATTTTGTTTCATTTAACCAGTTTTTCAAAAATTTTTTGTGATAATCAACTTTGAAATTTGTAACCTGATTTGGTTCAATTAGCTTTTCTTGAATAATGTCTTCTTCAATTTTCTTAAATTCAGATTGTTTACTGGTAAAGTCAATTCTATTTTCATTTATTTTCAGATAACAGTGTGCTTCTGGAATAAATTCGATTGAGTTATCAGTTAGCTCAGTTCCAATTTTTGTAGTATTCAATTCGGTCATACGGTAAATTCCGATTACTAAATCAATATTCGGTATACTGTTATGATTCGCAATACTTTTTAATAGAGCATGTTTTGAACTACACGTCCCTTTTTGTTCTGATAAAACAAGTCCAAAATCAGTACGATTTTTATTTCGACCATATGGCAAGTTTTTAATGAATTCTGTCAATTCATTCCACGTTTCGATTCCTTTGCTTTTTGCAAGGAGGTAGGTTAATCGGTAGAAGAACAGTTTGGGACAGCTCAATTCAAATGTAATAAATTTTTGAGCAATGCCTATTCTAGGGTACTATTTTGAATCAGCTGCTGGTAAAACTGTACGGCCTTTTTAAAATCTTTAACGGCGATGCGTTCATTCAATCCGTGGAAGGATTTAATGTTAGCGGGATTGATGATCATGGGCGAAAAGCGATAGATGTCTTTTGCGATGGGTTCAAAGTGTTTGGCATCTGTACCTGCAATGACCAGAAAGGGCGCTACTAGCGCGTTTGGATAAACCTCTGCGACCGTTTTGCGAATGGTGCTAAAGCCATTTGATTCGGTGCTGGAGATCTGAGAAGGTTCTGACTGCATACGGCCTTTGGTAATTTGAATGCGCGGGTCTTGAATGAGTTCTTGTACTCGGGCTAAAACGCTGCTTGAACTTTCGCCCGGCATGATCCTAAAGTTTATCGTTGCCTTAGCGTTTTGTGGGATGACATTGTCTTTGATCCCAGCATTAAATATGGTGGGGGCGGTGGTGGTGCGCACCAGCGCATTGCCCGAGCCTGTTTTTTCATAGATACCGGTAATGACGGGTTCAAACAGCCAGCGGTTCGCAAAAATAAACTTGTTGATCCCGCCCATTTCTGGACCTAGGTTTTCCATAAAACCTGCGATGGGACCAGCTAATTTTGCGGGGAAGGGGTTGCGTTTGATTTTAACGATTGCGGCGGAGAGGATATCAATAGCCGATTCTTTTTCGGGCATAGAAGAATGTCCTCCTTCTTTTTTGATGGAGAGTTCTAGGGAGACATAGCCCTTTTCTGCAATCCCAATCAGGGCGACATCTTTTTCGATGCCGGGGATGATGTTTTGCGAAATGGTTCCGCCTTCGTCGAGGACAAATTGAGCTTCAATGCCTTGAGCTTTTAGGTGCTCTACGATGACTTTGGCACCTCTTAATCCACCGATTTCTTCGTCGTGACCAAAGGAGAGGTAGAGCGTTCGCTTTGGCTGAAAGCCATTAGATAACAAAGTCTCTGTCGCTTCGAGTATACCTATTACACCTATTTTATTGTCGATCGTTCCTCTTCCCCACAGGGTGTCGTTCACGATTTTTCCTTCAAAAGGAGGTTGTTTCCAGTCGGTTAAATTTTCTGCAATCACGGGCACCACATCGAGATGCGCCATCAAGATCACCGGTTTTAAACTGGGGTCGCTTCCGGTCCATTTGTACAAATGGCTAAAGTGGTTAAAGCGCTTTTTCTCTAGGAGAGAATCGGCCAGAGGGAAGCTGGTTTTTAAAAAATCATTGAATTGAAAAAAGGCCAAAGAATCAAAATCACGCTCCTTTTCTGGGGAAATGGTTTGCAGGGTCACAGCTTTCGCGAAGCGACCCACCACTTGTTCTCCCACCGGGTTTAAGGCGACTGCAGCCACCTTGATTTGCTGGGATTTAAACTGCAGGGTTTTGTAGCCCATAAAGAGGCCTAAGAGGACGAGCCCTAAAAGGAGCGTTTGAAGGATTCTTTTCATGCTTTTATTGTCTTAGATAGCGATAACGTCTGCGCAATAAATTGGCAGTTTGATCAAATAACGGACGCGTAAACGAATAGAACAAGTCCTGTGGGGGTGGTGGTAATAGTTCTTTTTCTTGGGTTAAGACAAGCTCCTCTTTAGTCAAGGCTCTTTTGTCTCCTTGATAGGTCGCCCAGTCGTTTTTCCAGACGGTTGTGCTGGGGAATTTTTGTTGGAAAAGGATGCTTTGGGTGTTGGGATCAACGATGGCGATATTCAATAACCCTCCGCTTTCAATGGTTTTTTCATAGCGTTGCAAGTCGGCTTTTACTTCGCCATAAACTGCGTATTTCTTCCCTAGGCTATCGGTGACTTCTCCTACTTTGACACTATCGCGCACCAGACTTTCACGGATCTCTTTGACATAGGTCTGCCCGATATAGTAATCATCAAAAGAAAGATCGACCACTTGATCCGGCACTTGCTGTTGCTCGACCAATTGCTCTACTGGGGCAAAGACCGCAAAGAAGTAATTTAAGTCATTCATCGCTTGGGTAAGTTGTTGCAAGAAAAAAGCAGTGTTGAGTTCAAGGCCTTTACTGCTTACGGGAATACGCGACACGCCAATCACTTCGGTTCCTTGTGTTCTGGCATCATTTAACATAAGGTCGATATTGCCATAATTGTTCTGGTAGACTTTTGCTTGTGCAAAATGGCGGTAGGCCAGACGGCCCCCTTCTTTTTCTTTGGTGGCGAGCGCTTTTTGTCCTTCTTCGACATAGACTTGTGCTCCTGCGGTTAAGGCTTCGTTTAATTCATTTTGAAAGTCCACCGGACTCACCACGGCAAGACAACCGGGGCACTGCAATAAATCGGTGTATAATTGTTGCATTTTGCGGTATTGCGCAATCACAGCATCCCATTTAAAACGGTCTGTGCTTTGCTGCTGCTGCTTGATTTTTTGTTCAGATACTTGTACGGCATACCCATAAGCCGCTTTAAGAATGGCTTTTTGTTTGCTGTTGTCGGGCTTCTTTCTCAGCTTTTTAATGCTTAAGGCCACGGCCTTTTCATAGTTTCCTTTTTCAAATTGTTGCTTAGAGGAGCTACAAGCAGTAAGGAAAAATAAAGCGATAAATGCTGTAATAATTAATTTTTTTAACATGAAGAAATGCTTCTGGGTGATGGATTTACAAATATCTTGCTAAATTTAATCAAAAATAACACCAATGGAAGCTTTAGATCAAATAATGGAAGCCCTCTTTACCCCATATCGCGAAAGAGTTCCAGATGTAGGGAAGATTGTCAACGCCATGCAGGCCAAAGAGATGATCGCGCAGGAGAACGAGATTGAAAACGATCATGTCGCCTTTAGAACCTTGGGCGTCCCACATTTAGGCTTAGCCTCTTTTGAAAAGATTTTTTTACATTATGGTTACACCAAAATGGAGCCTTACTTTTTTGCTAAGAAAAAGCTAGACGCCTATTGGTATGCGCCTCCGCACCCTAAGTATCCCCGTATTTTTATCAGTGAGTTAAGGGTGCGAGATTTGTCTGAGGCTAGCCAAAAGATCATCGGAAAATTCACCCAGTCCATTACAAGTGACCCCGTCGATGCCTTAGATCTAGACAATGCCGCGCAGGTGGGGGAGTTCTTTCATCGGCCGTTATGGGATTTGCCTACGGCCAAAGAATACGAAGCCCTTGCCAGCGAAAGTGAATATGCCGCCTGGGTGATTTACAACCGCTATTATCTCAACCATTATACTATTAGCGTTCACGCTTTATCAAACTACAATACCCTAGAAAAGTTCAATACTTTTTTAGAGGAAATAGGAGTGGTGTTAAACACCGCTGGCGGAAAAATCAAAGTAAGCCCAGACGGTTTATTGCGCCAGTCCAGCTCTGTCGCTAAAATGATAGCAGCTACTTTTGCCTGTGGCACCACCCAAGAAATCCCGGGGAGCTATGTCGAATTTGCCGAGCGACTCCCGCTGGCGAAATTCCAACATTTACCTAAAGCAGAAATAAAACGCGAACACCGCCGCGAAGGCTTTGAAGCTGGTAATGCCGATAAGATTTTTGAAAGTACCTTTAGAGAACAGACCCAGAAGAACGCTTAATTATTCTACTGCCGCGGGGTACATTTTGACAGCAGTATCCTTGCGCAACATTTCTGCAAAAGTATAGGCGGCTGTACCAATGATCTGATTCATATTCTCCACCTCCATCTTTTCTGCTTCGTCTCCCGCCTTGTGATAGAAGTCATAATTTTGGAAATCAAAAGTAGAAAGGGTTTGTGCTGGGACTTTAAAGGCCTTGTAAAAGGCATAGTTGTCGGAACGTTTAAAAAGGTTGAGTTCTTTTGCCTGCGGAAGAAAGCGTACAAAGTCGTTGGAAATATGATTCATCTCTTTTTCCATATTGGATAATTTAAAGCCGGTCATATAGACTTGGTTCGCTCCTGTGGTCAAAGTGATACCCAGCATTTCAAAATTCACCATATAGGCCAGGTTGACCTTTTCTTCTTTTAATCTTTCGGCGAGATGATAGGCGCCTTTTAGTCCTTTTTCTTCATCTGCAAAAAGGGCTACTAAGATATTTTGCTCCCATTGATGTTTCGCTAAAAAAGCAGCGATTTGTATAACTGCGGTGGAGCCGGTAGCATTGTCATTAGCGCCATTGTAGAGATTATCCCCTTCATTTTCTTGGATACCGATATGATCCAAATGCGCCCCAATCAAGATCGTTTTCTTCCCCGGAACATATTTGCCTATGCTTCCCACAACATTATAAGAGACTAGACTATCGGTCACTAAAGAATCACGATAAGCGGGATAAAAAGGCTGAATGTTGTGTTGCTCAAAATAGTTAGCGACAAAATCAGCGGCTTTGTAATAGCCTCCACTTTTAGTGTCTCTTCCTTTCATTTCGTCACTAGCAAGGGTGAATAAAATCGCTTTGGTTTCTTTATGGCTAATTTGCTCGCGCACTTTCGCTTGGTCAAATTGACGCTGGGCGATAAGTTGTACAGTAATGAAACAGCTTAAAAGAAGGAGTGCGTTTTTCATGGGTGCGTTTTTAATTTTGGTGATCAATATAATACAAATCTGCGACGACCTCTTGAAAAAGGACCCGCTTTTCTTTTTTTATTCCCAGGCGTTTAGCCACTGCAATTGAGGGGGTGTTACTGGGGGCGATTAGTGCGACCAACTTTTGGCAATAGCCTTCTTCAAAGGCGACTGCTTTACATTTTAATGCCGCTTCTGTGGCATAGCCTTTTTGCCAGTAGTCGGGTAGGAGAGAGTAGGCCACTTCCAGTTCAATCTTATTGTCGATTTGCTGGGTGAGTAAACCTGCATGACCAATTAGCGTTTGGGTATCTTTAAGGATCAGCGCGTTCATCCCACCCCAATTATGCTTATAGCGATGCCATTGCTTCTCATACCATTGATGGGCATATTCTTCGGCAGTTAGATTTCCCATGGGCCAGTGTTGCATGGCTGCTTTACTTTTAAAAAAGGGGAGCCAAGTCTCAAAATCGGTTTCGGCGATGGGCCTAAAAAGCAATCGGTCACTTTCTTGATGGGAGAGCAAATAACGCATGCTTAATTTAGTCGATTGTGCGAATACTGTTTTCGTCTAAACTCAAGACACTCCAACCGTTTTGGAAATTCACTTCTCCATTAACTTCAACGGTTTTGGCGATATGATCAATAATCGCCTCTTGTCCAGCTGCTGTGGTGGCGTCGAGTAAATAAAAAGCATTACCACTTTCATTTTCTACTTTGAGTACGGGGGGGATACCATTTTCGATACAAGCTTTTGAACAGCGTTTGTGATAGTAGCCGTCTCTTATTTCTTGCTGAGTGTACCAGCACTTTGCATTGATGATTTCCCCTTGCAGTTGCATGGTTTTTTTAGCCGTGCGTTGTATGGGATAAGTATAGCCTCTTTCAATGGCGAGTAGTGCATCTACCCCTTGAGAGAGTTCAATCAAGGTTTTGTTGTCTGTCGTATATAAGGTACCCTTTAAGCGGATACTTTTCCCGTTTAATGCGCCGTGTTGCTTCTCTAACTGCTGAAAGATTTCTTGTGCCCCAGATTTCCCCGGGCCCACGATCAAGGCATTTTGGGTTACTCCTTCTGGAATATAATATTCATCAAAAACCATCATGGGGAAGGGTTGATCAAAATACATCCCTTCAAATTCAGTTAATAAAGAAGTTTCATAGCTGTGGTCATTCATGCGGTGTTTGACTTCATGAATAACTAAGGCGATAAGACCTAAAAGAATAATAAGCCCAAGGCTTTTTTTGTTTAGTGGAAGGAAAGAAGACGATTTTGACACTTGGGTTGATGTTGTTTGGCTTTGTAGCTTCTAAATTAAATATTTCCGTTTAATTGCCTCTTTTAAGCGAAAGAAATTATTGGAGTTTTCCCGCGACATAGCCTCCGCTCCAAGCTGCCTGAAAGTTATAGCCTCCAGTGATGGCATCGATATCTAAGACTTCCCCAGCAAAATATAGGCCTTTGGCTTTTTTGCTTTCCATGGTTTTCATGTTGATGTCTTGAAGGCTAATACCACCGCAGGTCACAAATTCTTCTTTAAAGGTAGTTTTGCCTTCTACCGCATAGCTATCATTGGTCAAGAGGTCAATCAAGCGATGGAAGTTCTTTTGGCCTACTTCGTTCCATCTTCGGTTTTGGGGGAGTTTGATTTTTTGCAAGAGGTAAACCCAAAGGCGGTTAGGGATGTCAAAAGGATTTAGTTTTCCAATCTGCTTCTGTGGATTAGCCTTAGCGATTTGTTCTAGGGTACGCAATAATTCTTGCGGTGATGCTTCTAGCCATTGCACCCTTATACTAAAACGATAATCGCGTTCTGCTAATACTCTTGCTCCCATAGAAGAGGCTTTTAAAATTGCGGGACCACTCATGCCCCAATGAGTGATTAACAAAGGACCTTCGGTTTTGATCTTGCTTCCGGTGATATGCACTTTAGCCTTTTTTGCGACTACTCCCATAAGCTGGGTAATGTCTTCCTTTGGCATATTAAAGGTGAATAAAGAGGGGACAGGGGGGATGATGCTGTGGTTTAAATTCGCTAACCAATCAAAACCTTTTGCTTTTGGGCTACCTCCAGTGGTAACAATCACTGCATCGCATTGTGTGCTCTCATTTTTAAATTGAAGGGTCCATTGTTCCTCTTCACAACTAATTTTTTCTACCCCCGAATTGAGTTGTCGTTCGACCCCCATGTTATCGCAAGCAGATTCCAAACAATCAATGATGGTCTGGGAGTCATCTGTAATGGGAAACATGCGGCCGTCCTTTTCGGTTTTTAAAGTAACGCCTCTTGCGTTAAACCATGCGATGGTGTCTTTGGGTTGGAAGCTGTGAAAGATCGACTTGAGTTGTTTTCCGCCCCGGGGATAGGCCTGTATTAGAGTGGCGATATCGGTGCAGTCGTGGGTGACATTGCAACGTCCCCCGCCAGAGACCTTTACTTTTGAAAGGACTTTACTGCTTTTTTCATACAGTGTAATCTGCGCAGAAGGGTGATGTTCGGCCACCGATAAAGCGGCAAAAAATCCTGCGGCGCCACCGCCAATAATGGCTACTTTTTTGATCTCCTTCATGAGATCCAAAGATAGGTTGTATTTTTAGGCTATGAAACAATTAAGTATCCTTCTCTTTTTTTGTGCCTTCTTTGGTTTTGCACAAAAGCAAGCCCAAGAAAGATCCATACTTTTCTTGTCGCCTAAACAAGTAGTTCAATTAGATTACCCCAACTTTAAAGGTTATGTGGTGAAAATATGGAACAAGAGTAAATTTGATTTGGGCGTATCGGCTCGATTAGAGAAAAATGACTCTTTGCAGAAGGGTTTTGGCTTAGCCAAAGGTGCTAACGCTACTTTAGCGATCGAAGAAGATATGTATTTACAGTTTGAAAACAGATTCCTAGCTCCCTTAAAAGTAGAGTACATCGTTTTTAAGGGAAAACCCGGAAAAAAGAAAGTGGGACCCCCCACCCCGCAACGCGGTTTTTATTTGGTGAATACTACAGTGCAATCCCTTCCTTTAAAAATTCCTGGGATCATGAACCCCAATCTGAGTCCTTATTCAAAAAGTGGAGTTGATTTGCCCATAGGACAAAAAATCTACCTTAAAACCCCAGGTAAAGACTTGTTAATATTTACGGTAACAGATACTATCTCAAAAGGGGCACGCATTAATGTCGCCGATCTAATTGATCGCGCCTTGAATCCAGAAAATTAAGCAAAAAAAACCCCTCTTAAAAAGAGGGGAAGTTTAATTCAAGGATGGTTATTCCTCTATACAGCGACTAAGTCTCCTGCAGTATTCTTCTGTGGTAAAGTAGAGTGACCCATCAAATGCTTATCGATTTGATGCGCAGCTTCGCGGCCTTCAGAAATTGCCCAAACGATTAAAGACTGTCCTCTTCTAACATCCCCAGCAGTAAAGATATTAGGCTTTACTGTTTGATAATTGTTTTCTCCTTTTACGTTGCCACGGGCATCATAGGTAAGGCCAAATTGTTCTGGTACAGTTAATTCTGGTCCTGTAAATCCAAGGGCTAAAAGTGCTAATTCACACGGCCATTCTTTTTCACTTCCTTCTCTTTCGATCAGTTGTGGACGTTCCCCTGGAATTTTTTTCCATTGTACTTCTACTGTTTTTAACGCCTTGAGATTCCCTTTTCCGTCGCCAATAAATTCTTTGGTTAGGATCGACCACTCACGGTGACTTCCCTCTTCGTGAGAAGAAGAAGTTTTGAGTTTGAATGGCCAATATGGCCAAGGGTTTTCATCTGTTCTGCTATCCGCAGGTTTAGGCATGATTTCAAAGTTCGTAACGCTTTTTGCACCATGACGATTTGAGGTCCCAATACAGTCAGATCCTGTATCTCCACCTCCGATAACAATAACATTCTTGTCTGTTGCTAAATACTTTTCCGCTCTCTCGTGTTGCCCATCAACTGCTTTGTTGTTGTGCGGTAAGAAATCCATGGCTTGAACTACGCCATTTAGATCTGCTCCAGGAATAGGGAGTTGTCTTCTAACGGTAGCCCCCATACAAAGTACAACAGCGTCAAAGTCCTCTTCTAATTGGCTTGCTTGTATGTCTTTCCCAATTTCTGTGTTAATCACAAATTCGATACCCTCTGCTTCAAGAATGGCTAATCGCCGATCGATGACGTCCTTTTCCATTTTAAAGTCTGGAATGCCATAGCGTAACAATCCACCGATTTTATTGTCTCTTTCATAAACCGTCACTTTGTGACCTGCACGGTTCAATTGTTGTGCTGCCGCTAGTCCAGCAGGACCAGAACCTACAACTGCTACAGATTTCCCGGTGCGCTGCACGGGGGGTTGAGCTTTGATCCAGCCTTCAGAAAAACCGCGTTCAACGATATACTTTTCGATTAATTCAATCGAAACAGGAGGATTGACAATTCCCAATACACAAGCTTCTTCGCATGGTGCAGGACACAAACGTCCTGTGAATTCTGGGAAGTTATTGGTAGAATGAAGAATGTTTAATGCCTTCTCCCATTCGTTCTTATATACCGCATCATTAAAGTCTGGAATTAAATTTCCTAACGGACAACCACTGTGACAAAAAGGAACTCCACAGTCCATGCAACGTCCACCTTGTTCTTGTAATTGTTCTGTTTTAGGCGCAAGGGTAAATTCCTTGTAATTTTCGATACGTTTTTTTGGGTCAATCGCTTCTTCTTTGATGCGATCATACTCCATAAATCCTCTTAATTTTCCCATGAGATTAAGCGTTTTGTTCTTGTTCTTTTTGTGCAGCAAGCATAGCTAATGCTTTCTTATAATCTGTTGGCATTACCTTGATAAATTTCTTTGAACTACCTGGCCAGTCTTTTAATATTGAAGCAGCTTTACTACTTGATGTATAATCTTTGTGATTATTTAAAAGTCCGTGGACAGTGTCGCGATCTTGATCAGTCAGGTCTTCTAATTCAATCATTTCAAGGTTGAATTTCTTTTCGTCAAAAGTGCCATCTGGGCTAAAGAGATAAGCAATACCTCCACTCATACCAGCGGCAAAGTTACGTCCAGTTTCTCCTAAAATTACTGCGATACCACCGGTCATGTATTCGCAACCGTGATCTCCGATTCCTTCAACTACTGCAGTTGCTCCAGAGTTTCTTACACAGAAGCGCTCTCCAGCAATCCCGTTGATGTAAGCTTCTCCAGTTACCGCACCATAGAGGGCAACATTCCCCACAATGATGTTTTCGTCTGCTTTGAAGGTAGCTGTTTTAGGTACTTCTGCGATTAATTTCCCTCCAGATAAACCTTTTCCAAAGTAATCGTTACAAGTCCCGGAGACCTTCATATAAAGTCCTTTAGCGGCAAATGCCCCAAAACTTTGTCCTGCCGTTCCAGTGAATTTCAAACTTAGGGTGTCTTCTGGAAGACCATTTGCCCCGTGAATTTTTGAAATCTCATTTGATAGAATAGCACCAACAGTACGATCAGTGTTCTTGATGTTGAATTCTAGGTGTTGCTCTTCTTTGCGGTAGATTGCTGGGTGAGCTGCCTTGACAATATCAAAATCAAGTACGTTGTCAAGTCCGTGATCTTGTTTTTGGGTGTTGTGTAATTTTACTTTAGGTCCAACTTCTGGCTTGTAAAGAATCTTAGAAACATCAATACCTTGCGCTTTAAAGTGATCGACCGCTTTCTTCATATTGATTTTCTGCGATTGACCTACCATTTCTTCAACGGTTCTAAAGCCTAAGCTTGCCATGATCTTACGCAGTTCTTCTGCTACGAAATACATAAAGTTAATGACGTGTTCTGGCTTTCCTTTAAAGTTCTTGCGCAATTCTGGATCTTGTGTTGCGATCCCTACTGGGCAGGTGTTCAAGTGACAAGCACGCATCATAATACATCCTGAAGCAACTAGGGGTGCAGTAGAGAATCCAAATTCTTCTGCTCCTAATAAACAAGAAATGGCAACATCACGTCCCGTTTTCATTTGTCCATCACATTCTAGGACGATACGGTTACGTAAGTCATTCATGACTAAGGTTTGTTGTGCTTCGGCAATTCCTAATTCCCAAGGTAATCCTGCGTGCTTCAATGAAGTAAGCGGAGATGCTCCTGTACCACCGTCAAATCCAGAAATTAGTACAACATCTGCTTTGGCTTTAGCCACACCAGCAGCAATAGTTCCTACTCCTACCTCTGACACTAACTTTACATTAACTCGAGCTTCGCGATTGGCGTTTTTCAAGTCATAAATAAGCTGTGCTAAATCCTCGATAGAATAAATATCGTGGTGAGGTGGAGGAGAAATCAAGCCTACATAAGGAGTTGAATTTCTAACTGAGGCGATATAAGGATTAACCTTTGGTCCAGGAAGTTGTCCTCCTTCTCCAGGTTTGGCACCTTGTGCCATTTTAATTTGTATTTCTTTAGCCGAAGAAAGGTAGTGACTCGACACCCCAAAGCGTCCAGAAGCAACTTGCTTGATAGCAGAGTTACGCCAGTTACCATTGTTGTCTGGCTGGAAACGTTGTGGATCTTCTCCACCTTCTCCAGAGTTACTCTTTCCACCGATACGGTTCATGGCGATGGCCAAGTTCTCGTGCGCTTCTGCAGAGATCGACCCTAAAGACATGGCTCCCGTTTTAAAACGCTTGACAATTTCTGTCCATGGTTCTACTTCATCAAGCGGAATAGGATCGAAGCTTGAGAATTCAAATAAGCCACGAATGGTCATGAGTTTTTCTGACTGCTCGTTGATCATATTTGAGTAAACCTCATAGCTTTCCCATTTGTTTTGCTTTACGGCTTGTTGCAGTTTAGCAATAGTAGTTGGGTTGAGCATATGGGCTTCTCCATCTCTTCTCCAGCGGTATTCTCCTCCGATTTCTAGATTTAGACCAGCTAGACCTTCTTTGGTAAATGCTTTGTTGTAACGACGTGAAATTTCACGTTCGATCTCATATAGTCCTACTCCTTCAATTCTTGTTGCGGTATCACAAAAGAATTGATCGACTAATTTTTCACTTAGCCCTAGTGCTTCAAAGATTTGTGCACCGCGGTAAGAGTGTAAAGTTGAGATCCCAATTTTATTCATCACTTTAACAATCCCTTTAGCGATAGCCTTATTGAAATTCTCGATAGCAGTTGGTGCGTCGATTCCTTTTAGTTCACCACTCTCGGCTTGTTGCTCGATAATCTCGTTCACCATATATGGGTTAATCGCACTTGCTCCATAACCAAAGAGACAAGAGAAATGGTGTGGTTCACGTGGTTCTGCAGATTCGATAACGATCCCAAAGTTAGAACGCTTCTTTAATCTTTTTAAGGCATTGTGCGTGTGCGCACAAGCCAAAAGCATAGGGATAGGCGCAAAGAAATTTGACACCCCTCTATCTGATAAGATTACGATGTTCGCCCCCTTGTCCACTTCTTTTTCAATGCTTTTAACCATTTGGTCAAGTGCGGCTTCAAGACCATTCATCCCTTTGTGTACCTCATAAAGAGTAGGGATTGCGATAGCTTTAAAGTCGGGGTGATCAATGTGTTTGATCTTGTCTAAATCCTCGTTTGAAATAACAGGATTTTGAATGCTTAACTTTTTGGCGTGAGCCGAAGTAATATCAAAAATATTTAAATCCCCTCCTAAGCTCAAAGAAGTATCAGTAACGATCTCTTCTCTAATCCCATCTAATGGTGGGTTAGTTACCTGTGCAAATAATTGTTTGAAGTAGTTGTAGAGTAACTGTGGGCGTTCAGATAATACCGCTAATGGCGTATCTGTTCCCATAGAACCAATCGCTTCTTTCCCTTGAAGACTCATGGGTAATATGATGGTTTTAAAATCTTCTTGAGTATACCCAAAAACACGCAGTCGTGTTTCGTAATCTTCTGATTCTACTTCTAAATGGTTTCCTGTGTAAGGAACTTTTGCTAGTGGCAACAAGTTTTCGTCTAACCATTCTTGGTAAGGACGTTCATTGACTACTTGAGATTTGATTTCTTGATCTTCAATAATGCGACCTTCGTCCATGTTTACAAGGAACATACGTCCTGGTTCAAGGCGACCGTGTTTTACTACATTAGCAGGATCGATATCAAGGACTCCAGCTTCTGAAGACATCACAACATAACCATCTTTTGTTACGGTATAACGCGATGGTCTTAATCCATTTCTATCGAGTAAAGCTCCAATGTATTTTCCGTCGGTAAAAGGAATCGATGCAGGACCATCCCATGGCTCCATAATACAAGCATTGTATTGATAGAATGCTTTTTTAGCAGGATCCATTGAGTTGTGCTTTTCCCATGCTTCTGGCACCATCATCATCATAACTTCCGGTAAAGAACGACCGGTTGCGAGAAGTAGTTCAACTACCATATCCATAGAAGAAGAATCAGATTTTCCTTTTAGAATAACAGGAAGAATTTCTTTGATATCATCACCAATCAAGTCACTTTTGAAGAGCTCTTCTCGCGCTTGCATACGGCTGTAGTTCCCTCTAAAGGTGTTGATCTCCCCATTGTGACACATATATCTAAAAGGCTGCGCTAAATCCCAAGTAGGGAAGGTGTTAGTAGAGAAACGCTGGTGTACTAATGCCAAACGTGTTACTACTAATGGATCTGATAAATCGGTATAATAAGGTTCGATGTCTTCTGGGACAAGTAAACCTTTATAGATTAATGTATGGGTAGAAAGAGAAGGGAAGTAGAAGTATTTCGCTTCAGATAATTTTGACTCATAAATGGTGTGTTCTGCTTTTTTACGGGCAATAAAAAGCTTTACATTAAATTCGTGGTCGCTGATTGCATCATCGCCTTTCCCGACAAATACTTGCGCGATATAAGGTTCTGTTTGAGAAGCAATTCTTCCAGTAACACTTTTGTTTACTGGAACCTTTCTCCAACCTAAGATCGCAAGACCTTGCTCTTTTATTGCATTTTCAAAAACCTCGATGCAGTAGGCGCGCTGGTTGTCTTTTTGCGGTAAAAAGGTCATCCCTACGGCATATTGATGTAGTTCAGGAAGTTCGAAATTCACATTTTTTACCAGAAAGTTGTGTGGTATTTCAATCAAGATTCCGGCACCATCTCCTGTTTTTCCGTCAGAACTAACTGCCCCACGATGTTCTAATTTGACAAGAATATCAAGCGCTTTCCCAATGATGTCATTGGTCTTCTTTCCTTCTAGGCTACAGATAAACCCTGCTCCACAATTATCATGCTCAAAATCAGGCGAATAAAGCCCTTGTTTTTCTGGTAACATACTGTCTAGGTTTTTTTTAAGAGCATCAAATTTAATATTTAAGCGCGGGTGAAGTAGTTTAGATCAAGTGAAATTTCGTGATTTTTAAGACTTTTGAGTTAAATGTATCGTTTTTTTAAAAATTCTCAATTCCAGCTTATATCATTTGACATAAATGTAATTTTCAGTATATTTTTGTTGAAATATAGTATCAAAAAGTGGATTTGCTTGAAAAAACTGTTTTAGGGGTAATGTCGGGAACTTCGCTTGATGGAGTTGATCTGGCAATGATCCACTTTAAATACAATGGGGAATGGGATTTTTCCATTTTAAATGCTACTACAATTCCCTATCCAGAAGAATGGCTTGAACGTTTAAAAGATTGCGTGGATTTGTCCAAAAAAGATTTGGCTACATTAGATCATGAGTACACCCTTTATCTCGCTAAAATTATTGACCATTTTCTAGCAGAACAGACCCAGCTTCCCGAATTTATAAGCTCTCATGGACATACGATTTTGCATCAACCAGAGAATGGTGTTACCTATCAGATAGGGAATTTGGCTTTGCTTGCAAAGACTACTGGTCATAAGGTTATATGTGACTTTAGGGTAGCTGATGTTGCGCTAGGAGGCCAAGGCGCCCCTTTAGTACCAGGAGGTGAAGTGCATTTATTTAGCGAATACAATGCTTGTGTTAATTTAGGAGGCTTTGCCAATATTACTCTATTAAATAGCGACCAAGTTGTCGCATTTGATATTTGTCCCTTTAATATCGTGATGAACGCATTAGTTCAGCCTTTGGGATTAGCATTTGATAACAACGGGGATCTTGCTAAAAGCGGACAATTGATTTTTAAATTATTGGACAAACTCAATCGATTAGAGTTTTATCAATCTACTTTTCCAAAGTCTCTAGGCATTGAGTGGGTGAAAGCGCAAATCAATCCTTTGCTAATAGAGTTTAAAGACTCTTCTCTCGCCGATATTTTATATACTTTTTGTCATCATATTGCCGATCAAATTGCAAGACAGCTCCCTTCCGAAGGTCTTGTGCTGTTTAGTGGTGGTGGCTGCTACAATACTTTTTTGATTAGCTTAATAAAGGCCAAAGCCAAAGCAGAAATAGTCCTACCTTCAAAAGAACTTATCGAATATAAGGAGGCAATGATTTTTGGTTTTTTAGGGGTATTAAAAGAATTGAACCTAAACAATTGTTTGGCAAGCGTGACTGGAGCTGAATTTGATCATGCTTCTGGGGAGATATTTTCCCCCTAGTATAGGTCATATTCTTAAGAAATGTCTATTTTCGTTTTGCTTAATGATGTCCCGATAGGGGGACAAGAAAAACAAAACATGGAAGTACTATTAATTTCGATTTTCGTGCTAGGTTATCTAGCTATTACCCTAGAGCATAATCTTAAAGTAGATAAACTCATCCCCGCACTAGCCATGATGGCTTTGTTGTGGGCGATTATTTCTCTTGCCCATTTACCTGTTTTTGAGGTAGATACAGCTTTAAAGCAATTGGTTCCTTCTCATATTGCAGAAATTTTGTTGCACCATTTAGGAAAAACAGCAGAGATTATCATCTTCCTTTTAGGGGCAATGACAATTGTTGAAATTATTGATTATTTCAATGGATTTGCGACCATTAAATCCTTTATCAAAACAAAATCTAAAAAATCATTATTGTGGATATTTGCTGTTTTAGCCTTTATACTTTCTGCTATAATTGATAACCTTACTGCAACAATTGTGTTGATCACGATTCTACAAAAAGTAATTACAGATCGAGATGTTCGTATCTGGTTTGCCGGTCTAATTATTGTAGCAGCAAATGCAGGGGGTGCATGGTCACCCATCGGAGATGTAACCACAACGATGTTGTGGATTGGGAACAAAGTAACCACAGGAAAATTAATTGCTTATCTATTGATTCCTTCTATTGTTTGCGTTATTGTACCCGTCTTTATTGCCTCTTTATTGCCGGCATTTAAAGGGAATATACCCGCAGTAGAAAATGAAAAAGAAGAAGAACCTACTCACCCTAAAGGTGCAGCGATGTTGTATTTAGGACTTTCTGCCATTGTGTTTGTTCCAGTTTTTAAAACGATTACGCATTTACCACCTTATGTAGGGATGATGTTCTCTTTAGCTATTGTAGCGACTTTTGCAGAAATCTTTAGTGCTACAAAAATTAATATTACTTCGATCGATGATGATCACGACGAAGCAGCACACCACAGTCCAGTACACAAATCTCTTTCTAAGATTGAGTTGCCCAGTATCCTTTTCTTTTTAGGGATTTTATTAGCTGTTGCAGCTTTAGAGTCATTAGGAATGTTGTTCCAATTTGCCGAAGGCTTAAATACCGCTATTCCAAATACTGATATCGTGATCATGTTGTTAGGAATTGGTTCTGCAGTCATCGATAATGTACCTCTAGTTGCGGCATCAATGGGAATGTTCTCTCAAGTGACAGATGATCCATTATGGCATTTTATCGCCTTTTCTGCTGGGACAGGAGGAAGTATGTTAATCATAGGATCTGCTGCTGGAGTAGTGGCAATGGGAATGGAAAAAATTGACTTTTTCTGGTACCTCAAAAAGATTTCATGGTTAGCTTTCCTAGGTTTCTTTGCAGGTTCAATTACCTTTATGTTATTACGCGGATATATCGCCTAGGGTATATACTTTATTCGGTTTTCATGCGTTCATTATAAAAAGAATCATATGACCTGGATAAACTATATATCATTGTTTCAAGAAAGTCCAATAAGGACAGAAAAAACCCTTTCGTTAGTTGCATTAATTCGCGATGGAGGTTTAGGGGGGCAAATTATCATTGGCCTACTTTTTCTCTTGTTGCTTATTGCTATTTACATTTATTTTGAACGTTGGTTTGCTATTCGTGCAGCCAGTAAGATTGACAAGAATTTTATGGAGCAAATCAAGCTTTATGTCGGTCAAGGAAAAATCGAAGCTGCACAAGCCCTTTGTCTAAAGGAAGATCTTCCGGTAGCGCGTTTAATTGGAAAAGGAATTTCAAGAATTGGTCGACCATTAGAAGATATTAATACCACCATTGAAAATGCTGGTCGATTAGAAGTCTATAAGCTAGAGAAGAATGTTAGCGTACTAGCGACCATAGCAGGAGCAGCTCCTATGATTGGATTTTTAGGGACAGTAATAGGGATGATCTTATCCATCTTTGAAATCTCTAATGCAGGTGGAAACATCGATATGAAACTTTTATCTGACGGACTTTATACCGCTATGACGACAACCGTTGCTGGATTAATTGTGGGAATTGTAGGTTATATCACTTATAATCACCTTGTGGTAAAGACCAATAAAGTGGTCTATCAAATGGAGGCAACTTCTTTTGCCTTTTTAGATTTATTAAACGAACCAGCTGTATAAATGAATTTACGCGGTCGAAATAAAATTACGCCAGAATTCAACATGTCTTCCATGACAGACGTTGTTTTTCTATTGTTGATCTTTTTTATGATAGCCTCAACTCTAGCAAAGCAATTAGATACAATTGAAGTTAAGTTGCCTCAAGCAAAAGGAAAAACAGAAAATAGACAGTCCGTTGCGGTAACCATTAACGAGAACAATCGCTTTTTTATCGATGGAAAGCGAACTGCTAAAACGGCCATACAGGCAGAACTACTGGCAACACTAAGCGCTCAAGACGAAAAAGTGATTGTGCTTAGGGCACAAAAAAGTGTATCCATTGACGAGGTAGTCTATGTAATGAACATTGCGAATCAAAATGCCATTAAAGTTGTTTTGGCGGTAGATGCTCAATAGCATGAAATATTTGAAAACACCACACGAAAAGAAGTCAGCAGTTTTAACCACTATCATTGCGGTTTTATTGCTATTGCTTTTTTCTTTGATGGGCTTAAAATATTTCGATCCACCCATTAGCTATGGGATGGAAGTTAATTTTGGCACATCAAATCAAGGGAGTGGAAAAGTTCAACCCACTAAAACTGTTGCGAGTCAGCCAAAACAAGTGCAGCAATCCACCCCAAAACAAGTTCCTCCTCCTGCAGAAAAGAGTACGGCGAAAGTGTTGACACAAAAAGAAGCCTCTATTCCTGTAGTTAAAAAACAACCCAAAACGACCCCCAAGAAAAATACTCCTAAAAAAACGCCACCGAAGAAAAAAGTAGAGCAACCAAAAGTCGAACCTACTCCGCCAACTCCCCCAAAACCTAAAGTATCCGATGCTACTAAAAACATCTTGTCAAATGTATTGAACGCTAAAAAGGTAGAAGGAACGCAACAAAAAGGAGAGGGAGACGACAATACGCCAGGGGATAAAGGAAAACTAAAAGCTAATCCCTATGCGAGTAGTTATTACAATACCGCGGGATTAGGTGGCAACGGAAAAGGCTATGGTCTAAACGGTCGAAATTTACAATCTAATGGAGCCGTTACCCAAGAGTGTAATGAAGAGGGAACAGTGGTCGTGCGTATTGCTGTAAATCAACAAGGACAGGTCATCGCTGCAGAGCCAGGGGTTAAAGGATCTACTAATGTGCATCCGTGCTTATTAGTCCCAGCAAAGAAAACCGCTCTCTTACACAAATGGTTTCCAGATACGAATGCCCCTAATACGCAAATTGGTTTTGTGGTGATTAACTTTAAATTAAGCGAATAGTGCAAACCTATGACGAGGTCACCCAGTGGCTCTTTTCTCAAACTCCCGTTTTCCAAAATCAAGGTGCGGCAGCCTATAAACCAGGCTTGGCCAAAATGGAAGCCTTTGTCGCTTATTTAAATCACCCAGAAAAAGAGTTGCCTACTGTACATGTTGCTGGTACAAATGGGAAAGGATCTACCTCGCATATTATCGCCGCTGTTTTACAAGAAATGGGCTATAAAGTGGGACTCTATACTTCGCCACATCTTTTGGATTTTTCAGAACGTATTCGCGTGAATGGACAAGTGATTTCACAAGAGTTTGTGATCGATTTTGTGCAACAACACAAGACTTATTTTTTAGCAAAACAATTGTCTTTTTTTGAGATCACAGTCGGGATGGCCTTTGCCTATTTTGCCCATCAAGAGGTCGACTATGCCGTGATTGAAGTAGGTTTAGGCGGGCGACTAGATGCCACAAATGTGATTCAACCGCTGCTGTCTGTCATTACCAATATAGGGTTTGATCACACAGAATTTTTGGGCACTTCTCTAGCGCAAATCGCTTATGAGAAAGCGGGGATCATTAAAACAGATATTCCAGTGGTGATTGGCGAAACTATAGCAGAAACCCTTCCGGTTTTTAAGGCACAAGCGAAGGAAATGAATGCTCCTATACATTTCGCAGAAGAAACCCTAGTCCCAAAGATTCTACTAGATCTTTTGGGTAGCTATCAAAAGAAGAATAAACGCACTGCTTACAAGGCACTCAAAGTGCTGTTAGAAGTAGATCAATTACCTAAAAATGCCTTAGATGGCTTTGCCAAAGTGACAAAAAACACCGGCTTAAGAGGTCGATGGGAAATCATTGATCAGCAACCAGAGATCGTCGCTGATGTCAGCCATAATGCAGAAGGATTTAGAACCGTTGTTCATCAGTTAAAGAAGAAAAAACTTGATAGTGAATTACATTTCGTTTTAGGTTTTGTAAAGGGAAAACAGTTGGACACCATTTTTTCTATGCTTCCTATAAACGCGCAGTATTATTTTTGTGCTCCCTCAATAGAGCGTGCATTAGCTGTGAGTGAAGTGATTGAAGTCGCAGAAAAATACAAGCTTAATACAAGGATTTTTACTACCCCTGAACAGGCCCTTCAAGCCGCTAAGCGATCGGCAACATCTATGGATTTAATTTATGTAGGAGGAAGTACATTTGTTGTTGCAGAAATTCTCTCCTAGTTTTTTATTTTATAATTTATCAATAGATTAAATAGTCTTTAATAAGTTTTACTTTTCCATAAAAAAAAGAGCCATAAGTCAGGATGACTTATGGCTCTTTTGAATTTAATCAATTTTCACTTAGTTGAAAATCTAATTCTGATCTGCTTCGTTGATGTTTGGATTAGCATCAATTTCAGCTTGTGGGATTTTCCAGATCCAATCCTCGTTTACAGAAGGTTTAGCCTGTGTAAATCCGTCTTGATACAGTACTAGAGAAGCACCAGTACCTGTAAGGTCAATCGCTTGATCCCAGCGGATGTGGTCAGTATAACTGAATCCTTCTCCAAATAATTCAACATAACGTTGAAATTTTAATTGTTCAAGCAACTGCTCTTTTGTAGTAAAGCTAGCTGCGTTATATGCTGTATCGCGAGATTCACCAAATTGTTGTAATAGAGTTCTTGCTCCACCTAAATCATTTAGCATAATTTTCGCTTCAATTTCATTTAGATACATTTCAGAAGAACGCATATAGATTACATCATCTGGATCTATTGTTCCTGGATTTGCCTGAAGAAACTTCACATGCATATAAGGATGCGTGTTGTGTCTACTTGTCATTCCATACTGGGCAATGATTGCCGCTTTTGCAGCTGTAAATTCTTCTTGACTATCATAATTAGGGTCAGATGCAGCACTTCCACCTGTATCATTCGAAGCAGATGAGTTTGTGTTCGGTGCGTCTGGAAGAGCCATATGTCTTCTGAAATCTGTCGCAGGAATTTGGTTATAAATCAATTTATTCACAAGCTTTGGATTACCTCTATTTTGACTTCCGTTAAAGGTTGGACAAATCAAATAAAAGTAAGATCTGTAATAAGTTGTTTCAGTATCAATTACCCTACCACCCCAAATTACTTCAGGTAAATCAGTAGTATTAAATCCACTAAGCCATTGCGATTCATTTAATAAGTTAAATCCGTCACGAGCTAGTGCAGCTGCAGAGGCAGCAGTAGACCAATCTCCCTTAGAAAGGGCAACTCTAGATTTAATACCATAAGCTGCATTAATTGATAAATGCGATTTATTATCTGGTGCAGAAGCATTTTGAAAAAAGGAAATTGCTTGATTAATATCTGCCTCTATTTGATTATAAATCTCTTCTACAGTAGATCTAGGTGCACTTGTGTATGGAGCTTCAGTAGAAGTTAGTAATGGCACACCTGGGTCGGTTGAAGGATTACCTATAATATATCCCTTAGCATAATGTGTTATTAATTTATGGTATGCCCATGCTCTGTACGCATATGCTTGTCCCAACACATTACTTATTTCTGGACTAATCGCTAAACCAAGTTCTTCTACCTGGTTTATGATGGCATTAGAACTTGCAATAAAGTGATACCTTTGATACCATAATTGATCTACTGTCAATGAATTAGCATCAGTATGATTTAACCATTGTAAATCAGATCTCATCCATCCATTTGCTCTTGCACTATGGATTAATGCTCCAGTAATAACATCATCTAATGGGATCCAATAGTGTTCACCCGCTCTTGATGAAGATCCTCCAGTTAACGGAGATTGTGCATACATTTGCCTGTGAAGTCCATTTAATACAAGATTTAAGTTCGATGCGGATGCGAGTGCATCAGCAGACGAAATAGAATCTGTAGGTTTCGTGTCCAAGAATTCTTTTGAACATGCAGCTACTGTCAATATGCTTATTAACAATACCATTGAGTTTATTTTTCTTAACATAATTTTATAATTATTTTTCATGTTTATTAAAATGTTAAATTAAGTCCAACAGAGAATATTCTACCTGGATTATAGTCATTACCGCTAGGAGTACCACCTAAATTATACTGAGGGTTTAGACCTTGCCTAGCAGAGCTTACAAAAAGATTTTCACCTGAAGCAAATACACGTAATCTATCTACTTGAAGTCCTTCTCTAGCAATAACGTCAGTCAGATCATATGATAAACTTAGGTTTCTTAGTGCTACAAAAGAAGCATCAGTCAAAAATCTAGACGATTGACCTACAGTTTGATTGGGATTACCACTCTCAAGTCTTGGGAATTCAGTGACTTGACCAGGAGTTCTCCATGCTTTTAATTGATCGGTGTGTATTGATCTACCATATGTACCTGGATGCATCATTGCAGAGTATCCATAATCAAGAATTTCTCCACCTTGAGAAAAAGTAATCATAACACTTAGACTTAAATCTTTGTATCTAAGACTATTTTGAACCGAACCAATAAAATCAGGTACTGCACTTGTACCTGTGTAAGCACGACCTGCATCTTGATAGTCATTTGTTGTTTGTTGAGATCCATCAGAGTTTAATACAGGAATTCGTGCAGTACCATCATCGTTATCCTCGAACATATAGTAAAGTGCATCACCATTTGCTGGATCAACCCCTGCAGAATGAAAAATATAATAATCATAAATTGACTTACCTACATCCCATCTTTTACTTCCGCTGGTAAAAGGTGTCGGAAGTTCTGTGATTTCATTTTTGAGTGTAGAACCTTGAAGTGTTAAGTCCCATGAGAAATCGACAGTATCGATCATATGCCCAGTCAAACTAAATTCAAACCCAGAGTTAGTTAAAGCTCCAACGTTATCAGGTTTTTCAACTAAACCATTAGAAGGTGCAATAGGTAAATTATATAAAAGGTCATTAGACACTTTTTCATAATATTCTATAGTACCGTCTAGAAAACGATTAAACATACTGAATTCAATGGCAGCATCCCAACTTACAATATTTTCCCATGTAAGGGCGTTATTTCCAAGTGTATCCCAGTACAAAGCAGGTGCACCTGCATTAGAGTAAACAGCATATAATGGTTTAGAAACATAGAAGTTTCCTAGATTATCATTTCCAACTTCACCATAAGATGCTCTTAGTTTTAAGTTGTCTACAAAAGAAACAGAATCCATAAAGGCTTCTTTATGGATCAGCCAAGAAGCTCCCACAGAATAAAAATCACCCCATCTTACATCTTCATCAAATACAGAGGATCCATCGCGACGTGCAGATGCACTGATGAAATACTTTTCGTTAAAGTTGTAGTTAAGTCTCCCAAAATACCCTTCAGTTCTTTTATCTGAAGTATATCCTCCTAGAGAAGACACTACAGAAAAGTTAGCAAACTCATAAATACCTGTAGCAGTTTGGGTATTTGCCAATCCATTGTTTTGAGAGTAGTTTCTATCAAAACTTTCATGTCCTAGCGTGATGTCAAAGTTGTGAACATCGTTGAATGACTTCGTATAGTTTAAGACTTGACTAAAGTTTTCAACAACTCTGCGAAATCTTCTTTCTCCGTATCTACCTGTAGGTGCACCATCACCTATTCTTTCATTTTCATAACTTTTATTAATACCGTCTTGAATATCTTGACCATAAGTTAATTTCAGATTTAAATCAGGCATAATGGTAAATTCTGCAAATAGACGTGCCCCGACGTTGTTGTTTCTGTCTAATTCGTCATTATAGATAGCTTCTGCAAGTGCATTTCTTCCTAAGCTATAAGGTCTAGCCTGAATTCCAAATGCTGGATTCCCTTCACCGTCGTCATAGATTAAGTTTCCAGCAGCATCTCTAATTGAACTTCCTTCTGCATTAACTAAAGCAATAGGGTAGATAGATCCTATGTTTTTAGCAAAACCAAAAGGATTAACAATACTTGAAGAACCAGCTCCAGTTGGGCCATTAGTTTCAGCTAGGGTTAAGTTTACATTAGCTCCTAATGTTAACCACGATTTTGGTGTTAGTGTAGCATTAAGTCGAGTGGTTAATCTGTTGTAATCACTTTCAATTACGTAACCCTTTTCGTCTAAGTATGAAGCTGAAAAGAAAATTTGACTTTTTTCTGTTCCTGATGTAACATTGACGCTGTAGTTGTTGCGAATACCTTGTCGCTCCAAAGCATCAAACCAATCTAACCCCTGATAAATAATATTTGCGTTTGGATTAATTCTACCATTTGTATCAACAATTTGGTCATTTGCAACATCAAAAGGATTATATCCAAGGCGATTAAAAATAGTAGCAGATGCTTCTGTTGCCGTTTCAGCGGGGGTACCACTTAAGGTGTTTCTGTATGCCTCCCAGAAAAGTTCATAATATTGTTTTGGATTTGCAGCGCTATACTGGTCAAATGCATTGTTGATTACCCCAGATTGCACAGATACACTAACTTTCATTGGGGTATCTTTAAAACCTTGTTTTGTAGTAATCATTACAACACCATTTGCAGCTCTCGAACCATATAAAGCAGTTGAAGCAGCATCCTTTAAAACTGTAATAGATTTAATGTCATCTTGGTTTAAACTTGCTAAATCTCCTTCAAATTGAATTCCGTCAAGTATGTATAACGGTCGAGTGGATCCATTCAAGGAACCTACACCACGTATAACAATACCAGGAGAAGACCCCGGCTGACCTGATGCTGCAATTGTTTGAATTCCAGAAGTTGAACCTTCGAGTGCAGCAATGGGAGAAGTCACAGACCTCAACTCGATGTCTTGCGCAGAAACAACATCTGCAGAACCTGTAAATGATTCTCGTGTTGTAATACCAAAAGAAGTTACGATCACTTCGTCTAGAGCTCCATCTGAACTAAGTAAAACATCGATTTGGTCTTCATTTCCAACTGTGATAAATTGATCTGCATATCCAACATAGCTAAAAACTAAAACATCACCTGTGTTAGCTGTTATAGTATATATGCCGTCAAAATCTGTTGAAACTCCGTTAGAACTGTTTTCTATAATTACTGTTGCTCCAGGAAGAGGGACTCCCTCATCATCAGTGACTGTACCAGAAATTGATAACTGCCCTAAACTCAAATTTAACACCATCAGCATTAATGATGTCAAGTAAAATGTTAGTTTGTTTTTCATATTTTTGTATATATAGTTAAGTAATAAATTTAACATTATTTTAATAAAAATCAAGTGTTTCTTATTGAAAATCATTTTAATTATTTTTTTAAATAATTGCACAATTAATCAATGGACAATAATAATTTTATTTTCAATTTTCAATCAAGTTGATTTTTCGCTTAAATTTCCATTGAAGGCTTTGTATTCAAAAAAAGTCCATTATATTTGCACCCGCAAGGGCGCTTAGCTCAGTTGGTTCAGAGCACCTCGTTTACACCGAGGGGGTCGGGGGTTCGAATCCCTCAGCGCCCACCACAAAAAAAACCTCACTTTTTAGTGAGGTTTTTTTATTGAAGTCTGTTGTATAAGATTCCATCTCATTTTAAAGTTCGTTCATAATAGGGCTAATCTTGCGGTAAAGTAAAGAGGTCTTCAACCTTACATTTCAGGTTTTTTGCAATTTTCAAGGCTAAAACGGTCGAGGGGATATAAATTCCGTTTTCAATTGCATTGATGCTTTTTCTTGATACTTCAGCGTGAAGCGATAATTCTTGCTGGGTTAGACCAGAAGATTTTCTACGTTCTTCAAGATTATTTAATAGCTTCTTATGATGTTTCCCCAAAACTATTTTTTTTCGTATTTCTCCACCGCATCTGTTAATTCCTTTCCGGTATTTGGGTAGAGGTATCCAGCGATTAAAGTGCCAATTCCTATTGTGCCGATTAAAAGTCCTACTCCCTCAAGAATAAAGCCAATGACGATGTAACCAAAGAGGTAAAGGCCAATACCGACAAAAATTGTAATCACTCCATTCCGGCGGTAATCGATTGGAGCTTTTTTTCTTTCTTCAAAAATATTCAATAACTCTTCTAATTTAGCTGGGTCATCTAAGTTTTTTGAAATTTCTAATACAGTTTCTCTTTTGCCTTTTCCTTCAAAATAAAGCCAGACAAAGACGGCAATTGGGATAATAAGTCCTGTTAACATGCCTAAGATTGGGATAATAAGTTGTTGATCCATTGTTTAATTAATTTAATATAACACAAACTTACCATAATTTCCCGAATGTAACCTAAAAGTTACATTTATTTTAAAAAAGTACAGTTGGGAGATAGGAAGCAGTTTTTTTTATTCCCATAATTTTTTTCTATATTTCTGCCTCTACTAATGTTTATAACCACTCAACCTATTGCTCATGAATGATAACGTGAAAAATGCGCGTGACTACTGGCGGGAAAACCTTAGATGTTTACTGTTATTATTGTCCATTTGGTTTTTAGTATCCTATGGAGCGGGGATTTTATTTCGAGAGCTATTAGATGAAATTCAAATCGCCGGTTTCCCTTTAGGGTTTTGGTTTGCACAACAAGGGTCTATTTATGTCTTTGTCCTCTTAATCTTTGTCTATGTTTATTGGATGAATCAACTCGACAAGAAATACGGTTATGATGAGAGAGAATAATCAAGCACTATAATTTATGACAGTACAAACATGGACCTATCTTTTGGTGGGGATAACTTTCGCAGTTTATATAGGAATAGCCATATGGTCTCGCGCCGGCTCGACCAAAGAGTTTTATGTTGCCGGTGGGGGTGTTTCTCCACTAGCAAACGGGATGGCAACTGCCGCCGATTGGATGTCTGCGGCCTCGTTTATCTCCATGGCGGGTTTGATCTCTTTTATGGGGTTTGATGGCTCTGTATATCTAATGGGATGGACGGGAGGCTATGTGCTTTTGGCGCTTTTATTAGCCCCGTATCTTAGAAAATTTGGCAAGTTTACTGTCCCTGATTTTATCGGAGAACGTTACTATTCAAAGACCGCAAGAATCGTCGCTGTGTTTTGCGCGTTGTTAGTCTCTTTTACCTATGTCGCAGGACAAATGAGGGGAGTAGGTGTGGTTTTTTCTAGATTTCTAGAGGTAGACATCAATACTGGTGTAATTATCGGGATGATCATTGTTTTGTTTTATGCTGTTTTAGGCGGGATGAAGGGGATTACTTATACCCAAGTTGCCCAATATTGTGTCTTGATTTTTGCCTTTATGGTGCCCGCAATTTTTATTTCGATCCAAATGACAGGGAACCCTATCCCACAGTTGGGAATGGGATCAAAGGGGACAGACGGGCTGTACTTGCTTGAAAAATTAAATGGCTTGTCTACTCAGCTAGGTTTCGCAGAATATACCAAAGGGACAAAATCTACCTTAGATGTTTTTGCGATTACTGCTGCATTGATGGTTGGTACAGCTGGACTGCCGCATGTAATCGTTCGTTTTTTTACCGTAAAGCGTGTGCGTGATGCAAGGAAATCTGCTGGTTTAGCCTTGTTGTTTATTGCCATTTTATACACTACTGCTCCTGCGATAGCGGTTTTTGCCAGAACAAATCTAATCAATACGGTGAGTAACAAGCCTTATTCGAATATGCCAGCATGGTTTTCGAATTGGGAGAAAACAGGTTTGTTAAAGTTTGAGGATAAAAATGATGATGGTTTGATTCAATATGTTGCTCCTCCTGAAATAAATGAATTGACCGTTGATCGCGATATTATGGTTTTGGCCAATCCTGAGATAGCGAATTTGCCAGCATGGGTAATCGCCCTTGTCGCTGCAGGAAGTTTAGCGGCTGCGTTGTCGACTGCTGCAGGTTTACTACTGGTGATTTCTGCTTCTGTCTCACACGATTTAATTAAAAATGTATTCAATCCAAAGATTACCGAAAAGCAAGAGTTAATCGCTGCACGTCTATCTGCCGTGGGAGCGGTGAGTGTTGCGGGTTATTTTGGGATCAATCCTCCAGGTTTTGTCGCTGCGGTTGTGGCTTTGGCCTTTGGCCTAGCAGCAGCATCTATCTTTCCTGCGATCATCATGGGAATTTTTTATAAAAAGATGAATAAAGAAGGTGCAATTACAGGAATGATTGTAGGGATTTGTTTGATGCTGTTTTATATGCTCAAGTTTAAGTTTGGTGTTTTTGACGGGGGCAAGGCAGCTATTGCCGGTCTTAAAGCACAATGGTGGTTTGGGATTTCTCCAGAGGGTTTTGGGAGTGTTGCAATGCTCGTCAACTTTGTGGTGGCTTTGATCGTTAACAGCTTTACTGCGCCAGTACCAGAAGAGGTGCAAGAAATCGTTGAGAACATTCGAATCCCAAGTGGGGCAGGAGATGCCTCTCACTAATTTAATGCTACTTTTTTTATAAGATTTAGTGCAAAAAAAAGGCGCGTAAAACGCGCCTGTATTGGGATAGAAAGAAGCTTATAAAGCTTTGATCATTTTAGTGATTTTAGTTTTTTCTTCTTTTGCTAATTCTGCGTCTACTAAGATACGTCCACTGTACTCATCAGTAATGATTTTTTGACGAGAAGCAATTTCCATTTGCACTTGAGGTGGAATGGTGAAGAAAGATCCTCCAGAAGCGCCACGTTCTACCGCTACAACTGCTAATCCATTCTTTACATTTGAACGAATCCTTTTATATGCTTCGATCAAGCGCTCTTCTATTTTAGCTTCGAATTTTCCTGATTGCTCCATTAAAAGAGTTTCTTCTTTTTCAGTCTCTTTCATGATCTCATCTAATTCACTCTTCTTTGCATCAAGGTGCTTTTGCTTATCTGCGATTTGCGCATTAAGCGTCTCGATGGTTTCTTTTTTGAGTTCTGTTTTAACTTTTAGTTCTTTAATCTTCTTTTCAGCTAATTCAATTTCGAGTTTTTGAAATTCCTCTTCTTTTACGATAGAATTGTACTCTCTGTTGTTACGAACATTATTGAGTTTATCTGCGTATTTAGTGATTAACTCTTTCGCCTCTTCGATACCGTTTTTAAATTCTTTGATAGAAGTGTCAAACTCAGCCAGGTCACTGTTGAGTTTTTCTAATTTCACGGTCATGCCTTGAATTTCGCTTTCAAGGTCTTCAACTTCTAAGGGAAGTTCTCCACGAACATTTCTGATTTCGTCGATTCTAGAATCAATTATTTGTAAATCAAAAAGCGCTCTTAGCTTTTCTTCTACGGAGATTTCTTTTTTTTTGGCCATAATTTAGAAATACTTAACAGGGTTGGTATTCACTTCTGATAAAGTGAAGGCAAAATTAGGGATTTTTTTTGTAAGATACTCGAGGATTATCCTTTTTGTGAACTGCTCTGTTTCATAGTGTCCTGCATCAACCAACAAGAGCGTGTTTTCTCCTCTAAAAAAGTCATGGTATTTTAAGTCTGCTGTTATTAGAGCGTCTGCTCCTTGGGCTTTGGCAGCATCGATAGAAAAACTACCAGAGCCTCCTAAAACAGCGACAGTTTTAATTTCTTTGAGATGGGTTTCACTATGGCGTATATAGGCAACACTAAGGGCTTGTTTAACATGAATTAAAAAGTCATTTAATGGAAGGGGTTTTTTAAGTTGACCGATACTCCCTAGACCAACATCGGGATGTTGATTTTCAATGGCGACTAATTCATAGGCAACCGTCTCATATGGGTGGGTGTTAATCAAGGCTTTGAGCACTTTGTTTTTGGTGTGTTTTGGAACGATGACACTTAATTGTGTTTCTTTTAGCTTAGTCAAAATATTTTGATCTCCTATGGCTGGAGTACTTTCCTCGTTGGGTAAAAATTGTCCTTCCCCGTGAATATAAAAACTGCATTGGCTGTAGTCGCCGATACTTCCAGCGCCTGCTTCATGTAAGGCTGCTAGTACATTTTCTTTTTCATTTAAAGGAACATAAGTGGTGAGATGAAAGAGACTGTTCTTTTGAGGGATTAAAATATATTGTTGTTGGAGGTCTAGTAATTCCCCTAAACGATAACTTATGCCCTTTTTATGGTTGTCTAAAGCGGTATGTAGTGCATAGATAGCAATCTTGTTTTCTATGGCTTTAAGTACGGTCTTCTCAACATAGTTTTTTCCAGTAATTGAGGTTAAACCTTTAAAGATGATAGGGTGAAAGCAAATGATCAGATTGCAATTTGAAGCAATGGCTTCTTCTACTACTGCGACGGTAACATCGTGGGTGATGAGCGCCCCACTGCAAATTCTGTTTTTGTCCCCTACTAAAAGGCCAACATTATCAAAATCCTCTGCATAGCTAAGAGGGGTCCATTCTTCAAGGGTTTGAATGATGTGTTCTATTTTCATTAAGTTCTTTTTCTAGTAGTCAAAAATTTCTTTACATAAGTGTATCTTTACGAAGATAAGCATATAATCACAATGAATATTTTTCGGTTCCTACTCTTTCCTTTTGCGATCATTTATATGTTCTTAACAAGCCTTAGGAACGTATTTTTTTCTTTGGGTATTTTTAAAGAGAGAAAATACGATGTTCCCGTTTTAGGAATAGGTAATCTCTCTACAGGAGGTACAGGTAAATCTGTTGCTATTAACTATTTTATTGCACATTTTAAATCTAGATTTACAGTGAATGTTTTAAGTAGAGGCTATGGTCGTACTTCAAAAGGATTTCAAATAGGGGAGGTAGAATCAACCGCTAATCAGCTGGGCGATGAGCCATTAATGTTTTTAAAGCAGTATCCAGAAATAAGGGTTGGAGTGAGTAATAGTAGAAGGATAGGGATGAAAAACTTACTCGAATTACCCTTGTTAGACAAGCCGCCTGTTTATCTATGGGATGATTGTTTTCAACACAGATGGGTCAAACCTTCTTGTATGTTGTTATTGACCAGCTTTGACAAACCCTTTACCAAAGATTATATTTTGCCAGTCGGCAACTTGAGAGAACTATCTGAGGGCATTTCACGTGCAGATGCCATCATTGTTACTAAATGTCCTAAAGACATTACTCAAGCACAGAAAAATGCCTTTAAAGAGCGCATACAATTAAAACGTCATCAAAGTTTGTTTTTTTCTAAGATTCGTTATGCTGAATATATTGTTAATAGCGAACGCAGGATGTCACTAGGCATCTTAGAAAAAATTTCTTTTGTCGTGGTAACGGGGATTGCCGATCCCAAACAACTATTAGATTTTTTGAAAAGTAAATTCTTAAACTATGAGCATTTAAAGTATGGAGATCATCATATTTTTAGCGATAGAGATATCGAAAATATCAAAGTAAAAAGTAATGGGCGTATGGTTTTAACTACCCAGAAGGATTATATGCGCTTGTACCAAAAGTTTAATTCAGATTTACTTTTTTACTTACCTATAAAAATGGAAATACTAGATGGGCAACATGAAGCTTTAAATGCCTTAGTGGAAGAAAAGCTAGGGATAAATTAGTGAATATGCTTGTGCGCTTTGTAAGAAGAGCGAACAAGTGCACCACTTTCTACATGTCTAAATCCTAGGTCTTTCCCGATGGCTTCATATTTACCAAATTGATCTGGCGTAATAAATTCTTTTACGCCTAGATGTTTTTTACTGGGTTGAAGGTATTGTCCAATAGTAACCACATCAACTGCTGCAGCGCGTAGATCGTGAAGCGTTTGAATCACTTCTTCTTCTTTTTCGCCCAGACCTAACATGATCCCAGATTTAGTTCGATTAATCCCTTGATCTTTGAGGTATTTCAACACTGCCATACTCTGGTCGTATTTTGCTTGTATACGAACCTCTCTGGTCAGTCTTCTTACAGTTTCAATATTGTGCGAAACGACTTCAGGGTGAACCGCTATAATACGGTCTAGATTGCGTTCGTTTCCTTGAAAATCTGGAATAAGGGTTTCTAGTGTAGTGGTAGGGTTCATACGTCTAATTGCATTGACGGTTTCTCCCCATATAATCGAGCCGCCGTCTTTTAAATCATCTCTATCTACAGAGGTGATCACTGCATGTTTGATTTGCATAAGTTTGATCGAACGGGCAACTTTTTCGGGTTCTTCCCAGTCTACTGTATCTGGTCTTCCTGTTTTAACACCACAAAAACCACAAGAACGGGTGCAAACATTCCCTAAGATCATAAAAGTTGCTGTGCCCTCTCCCCAACATTCGCCCATATTAGGGCAGCTTCCAGAGGTGCAAATAGTATGCAAGTCGTATTTATCAACTAATCCACGTAATTCAGTGTATTTCTTTCCCGTTGGAAGTTTTACCCTTAACCATTTAGGTTTTTTGGTAATCGGTTGTGTTTTAGTTTCAGTCGACATAATACATTCTTACGGTACAAATATACAACCTAAACGGCAAGAAATAGAAAGCTAATCGCAAAAAGGATCAAGAAAATCAATCCGATTATACTCAATAAAATCAATCCTTTGCCTGGACGATGTTCCACAGGCATATGGTCACTATTCACTAATTTTAAATTGAGATAAGCATAAAAGGGGGCTGTGATAAAAGACAGAATGGTGGCAATTTCTACAAGGGTTCCCATTTCACTTAAAAGGAAGCTGAAAATACCAATGGTACCAAGTGCCAATACCGTTATCCAAAACTTGTAATTCAAATAATTTGCCCTAGAAAACAAGTGTCTACTGGTCTTTTCCATCGCTCTAGGAGAGGCATCAAGCGTGGTCAAAGTTGTGCTAAACATAGCGGTAAAGGCCGCAATGGCGATAAAGATATAAACAGAATCTCCCAGAGTAAGCGTATATAAATCAATCAATTGTTTTGCGAAAACACCCCCAGAATTCGAAAAACTTGTTCCAGAACCATACATCACAAATGTGCCTAGACCCATAAAGCAAACTCCTAGTAAGACAGTAATCACATAGCCAATATTATAATCAAGAAGTCCTTCTTTAACACTGATTTTATCGGCTTTATTTTTTTCTATTGTCCACAATGATTGCCAGATAGAAATATCTAAGGGGGCAGGCATCCAGCCCATAAAGGCAGCGAGAAATAGAATGGAGGATCCTTGTGGTAGGTGTTGTGATAAGGAGATGTTGTTTTCATTTTGGCCTGCGGCCAAAAAAACAGCAATCACCGTGCTAAAAGTCAAAATGACAATAATCCATTTGATGATTTTATCCAGAATAGTAAAATTTCCTCTCCATAAAATAAGTAGGCAGATCATGGTGATTAAAATGGTCCAGACCACTAAATCTGGTGTAAAGCCAAATAAAATGGAGGCTAGAGAGGCAGTCACTATAGTCACTGCAGTCTGAATGGTAAACATCGTCCCTAAACTAAGAAAAAAGTAAATCCATAAATAGGTTTTTCCCAGATGAGCATAACCATCTAACAAGCTTTTATTGGTAGCTAAAGCATAACGCGAGCCAAATTGAAAAAAGGGGTATTTAAATAGATTTGATAAAACTAAAGCCCATAAAAGTCCCCACCCAAAATCTGCTCCTGCACGTGTTGATTGTACTAGATGCGAAACCCCAATTGCTGCCCCGGCGAATAATAATCCAGGACCTAACTTTTTTAATGATTCAATCATTGTTCGCTTAATTTTTCGGCTAAAACTTTTTTTGCTCTAAGGAGAGTTACTTTAACGGTATTGATAGGAAGTGCTGTTTTTTTAGCAATTTCTTTATAAGACTGTTCCTCAAAATAGCGCAATCTTAGAATCCTTGCATATAAGGGTTTTAGTACTTTTATTTTTTCAATAAGTGCTTTGAGATTTTGATTGATAATCAATAAATCTTCTGGAGACGGGTTGTCGTCAGAAAGGCTTTTGATGTGTTTTTTATCGATAGAAGTAAGCGCTAACTTTCCTTTGATATTAGTGCTCCTATGATGATCAATTTGCAAGTTTTTTGAAATGCTAATAAGCCAGGTTTTAAAGGTGTATTCCTTTTTAAAAGTGGCAATTTTATCAAAAGCCTTTGCAAGAGTTTTTAATGCGAGCTCTTCTGCGAGTGCATCGTCTTGTAATTGTTTTAATAAATACCCATAGACATACTCCCAGTGTGCATCGAATAAGACAGCAAAAGCTTTTTGGTTGTTTTGTTTCGCTAACTCAATAGCCTGCTCAATTTCTTTGGTATCCATCGAAACGAAGATACTCAAAAAATTGTAGCCTTAAAATATTAAGATTGTTGTAAATCAGGGTTCTTACACTCTTGTTCTTCGGGAAGTTTTCCGCAGAAACCACAGGCTTCACCTTCTTTGTTTAAAAAGGGGCTTTGACTGGCGCATGTACCTGCAAATTTCCCGTCTTTTTTTACAATGATTTTAATCGCTATACCAGCGAATGCTAAACCTAACAAGACGATACTTATGAGTGCTAATTTCATGTGACAAAAATAAGATTTTCTGTTTATACTCCCTAAGAATATTTGATTTCGTTAAGATAACCACTTATTACATGGTATAACCACTTTTACCATCAAGCCTAACCACCTTTTACATCTTAAAAGGTGTTGATTAAAGATTTAACGAATTTTAAGCTTTCATCTACTATATAAAATCTGTTTATGAATTCTAAACCCATTTTCACCACCCCTCCCTCCACTCAACTTTTACCCAAAGAATACGCTGTAATTCGCCCTTATATGTTAGGCTTAAGCGATCAAACTTTAATGCAATTATTACAGATAGATCAATTTGAAATCAAAAGTATCTGGATTCAATTGTTTAAAAAGTATGAGCGAAATAACAGCTATGTATTAATTCGGAAAATAATTCAATTAGGTTTGATAGAAGTAGACAACTACCTCCCAGAAACCGTAAAGACATCTACCTTAGATTTTATTAATCTCCACCGTGATCAATTTCCCTTAGAATCGTCAAAAAGCGAAGAAGACAAGTGGATGTATTATCACTTCCTGTTAAAATATTACAGTTTTTTAGAGCGCTATGAAAAGGAATAAAAAAAATCCCACCGAAGCGGGATTAAAGATTTTTAAATCTACGGCATAAAGCCTTATTGTGATAAGATTGAAGCACAAACTAAAAGAAAATAAGTTTAAATGTCAAAAAAGTTAGGATTATTTGTTGATACGACTTCTATCAATTGGTCTATTGTTGATCTTTCAACATTCGATTTAATTGACGTGGGCGTTAGGGTTTTTCCTGCTGGATGTGAAAATTTTGGCTCTGGCAAAAGGGAGCTGTCAAAAAAACACGGAAGACGTTTAGTTCGATTACGTCGCATTCGATATGCCAGAATTAGAACCCGAAAAATTTATCTTTTGCGTATTTTGATTCAAAATCAAATGTGCCCCATGACTTTGAAGGAACTAGATCAATGGAAGAAAACAAAAAAGTTTGTTTCTAAATCCATGGACAATTGGTTCGCACTAAATCCATATCATTTAAGAGAACAAGGCTTGCATGAGAAACTGAGTTTAGAAGAATTCGGTCGAATATTTTATCAAATCGCTTGTCATCGCGGCTATCGTTTCGGAGAAAGGAATTTAAAGTTAACCGAGAGTGTGCTTAGTAGAGGAAATCCTGCTGAAAGAAAGATTGGGTATTTACAAACTCAGAAGGAAATAGGAAAAGGAACCCTTGGGGAACACTTAAGTTCTATTTATCCAGCCCATAATAATTCTTATAAAGCAACAAAGACTAGAATTCGAAATCGCATTTGCACACTCGAAATGTATTTTGAAGAAATTCATCTTTTGTGGAAAATGCAATCGCAGTTTTATCATTCTTTGACCGAAGAGTTGCGCAATCAATTAATAGGAGATCCTCAAGATGTAGATCCTCAAGGAGCTTTGTTTTATCAGCGGCCTTTAAAATCTCAAAAGCACAGGGTAGGCAATTGTTTATATGAACCCAAAAAGACCCGTTGTTGTGTCTCTTCTCTCATATATCAGGAAGTGGAAGCCTGGAAATGGGCGAATTCTATCAAGCTCAATAATGCTCCCCTCAATCTCAAAGATACCCGTAAAGTTGTTCATTATTTCTTGACACATTACCGATTTAAATTTGATGAAATCAAATCTCTATTGCAACTCAACCATTCTGAAAACTTTAATTACAAGGCAGATGATGCCTTTAAAGGATCTTTTATTAATGCCGAATTGTCAAGGGAGAAATACTTTGGGAAAGAATGGTTTGATTTTGATCAAAAGACAAAAGAGGATATTTTTCACGCTTTGTACTTTTTTAATAGTAGTTTAAGATTACAAGATACTGCCGAGCAAAAATTTGGTTTAAACTCTTATGCTGCGCAAAAGTTTTCAAAGATTAGTATTGATAAAAGTTATGCCCCAATTTCAAAAATGGCCTCAAGTAAGATACTTTACTTTTTAAAACAAGGCTATCCTTATAAGATTGCTGTTTATTTAGCCGGTATAAGAAACGCACTTAAAACAAAGTGGGACGATTTAAGTGATGTACAGCGAAGCGAAATCATTCAGGTGTCCTTAAATCTTCATCGAGATTCTTCTCAGCAAGAGTTGATCTCTAAACTAATTGAAGTTTTTCAAAGTATGTTTAGATTAGAAGGATTCGATCCAAAAAAACTTTATGGTTTCTCGCCCAACTTAACTCAAAAACCAAAAGCAAATAAAATACCCTTGACCAGAGAGGTAAACAACCAAATTCAACAATTAAAAAACTCAACCTTGATTCAAAGTACTTTTGAATTGAGAAAAGTAATTAATGCATTAATTGACAAATACGGCACTTTTGATGAGGTCGCTTGCGAACTTTCAGTCGATTTAAAGGTAAATCGAATGCAGCGCTATATTTTTAGATTAGATCGAAGAAGAATAACTGAAAACAACAAGCGATATATAGAAAAATTGAAGCCCCTAGGAGTAGACCTTATTCCAATGCACGTTTTAAAATACAGTTTATGGGAAGAGTGCAAACACACCTGTCCTTACACTGGAAATGAGATTCCATTAGAAATGTTATTTACTTCTCATGTTCAAATAGTTTATATCCATCCATGGTCCAGATCATTAAATGACAACAGTCTTAATAAAACCCTATGTTTTACCTCACTTGCTGAACAATTGAACGAAAGAACTCCTTTTGAATATTTTGATGAAGAGAAAAGTGAAGAGTGGGAAAAGGTTAAAACCAGGGCAGCGAAAATATTTTCAAATACTCATCACCATCCCACTAGTTATAAAAAATTTAAGCGATTTATTAAAAAATATAACTATCGCGATGTCATCAAAAAGCAGTTTAACGACCAGCATCAATTAAGCCGTAGCCTTGGAGAATTAATAGGTTTTGTCACACCAAAGGTGAAAATGATTCCAGGTAATGTCACACAACATTTAATCGATGAATGCTTATTGATGAGTATTTTTCCAGATCGTAAATGTGTAAATGATTATCGTTTAAACATTTTAAAAGCCTATGTAAATGCCTATTGTGAAAAGGGGCACATCAGTTTTTTGTCCCAGCGAAATAAATATAAACGACAGCTAAAAAAGACCAAGATTCCTGTACCAAACGAACAATATTTATCTCAAATCGAAGAGAAATTGATGGGAGTATTAGTTTCTCATAGAAAATCTTCTAAAGCCATTTCAAAACGTTCTTTTTGGCACAAAGACATCAACAATAAAGTCAAAGTAAAGGCAGTTTCTGTCAGAGGAATGCTACACAAAGATTCTTTATACGGTAAGCGAACACCTCCTATGCTAACAGAATCAATGCACATTAGGCGACCTTTAACTTCTCTTAGAGTAGTTTCTCAAATAGAAAAAATAGTAGATCCAGTAATTCGCAAGAAGGCACAAGAAAGTATTGTAAATCTTAAAAATAATAAAGGAGTGCTTCCTGTGGGATTATTTGTTGAAGAGGGACCAGACGGTTTCCCCCTTTCTAAAATTCATTTAGACAATCACAAGGGCGGTGACCCAGTCCCTATTTTCAAAGTGAGAATGAGAGAAGGATTTTCGAATTCAATTCAATTAAAAGAAAATGAAAATCGATTTGCCATCCCTAGAAATAATCATCATATCATGATATTGATCGATGGAGAAGGAGAATTTAAAGAAGAAGTAGTGACTTTTTGGCAAGCCATACAAAGATACAGAAAAAACCTGCCTATTTACAGAGCATTAGAAGCTGGCGAGGAAGAGGTAGTGACTTATTTACACATCAATGATATGTATTTATTAGGGATTGATAATGTGGTAGAAAACCTTCATTTAATTCCTAAATATATTTTGAGAAAACACCTCTATCGCGTTCAAAAACTATCGAGTAAATACTATGAATTTAGACAAGCGAATAAATATATTAATCCCAGTTTTGACTATCCAGAGTATATTAGAATAAACAATTTTGGAAGTAAAAAAACAGGTTGGCTCACCTATAATCCAGTCAAAGTAAAAATAAGTTTAACCGGAGATATCTCTTTAATGAATGTATAAATGATTTAAAAAGAAGACTTTCTTTTCGTGTAAAAAATAATGCTGTTGTCTTGATAAGCAATCGCATTCCTAACCCATTACAATTTCATAAATAAATATAGTGTTGTGGTTTGATTGAAGGTAATGAAAAGAAAGCTTCTTTTATTTTTAAAAGATCGCCGAAGAATAGATTTTCAAAAAGTAAAAGAAAAAGATCAAGGCAACCGAAAATTTTAAAAATACGCCAGTTAAAAATCCAATTAAAGAACCAAAAGCCGCTTTTAGGGCTTGACGTTTAGTTGTTTTATTGAGAAGCTCTCCAGAAAAAGCGCCAATAAAAGAACCTAAAATAATTCCTATAGGTCCCATAAGGATTAACCCAATAACAAGGCCAATAGTAGATCCCATGACTCCTTTTTTTGATCCTCCAAATTTTTTTGTTCCTATGGCTGGAATGATGTAGTCTAATAAGAATACGCCTAGTGCAACACAAAAAGTTGTAATTAAGAAAGTGTTGTTTTCTGCTATTCGATCACTTTGATGTAATAAAAAAAGTCCCAACCAGCCTGTTAATGGCCCCGGTAGAACAGGTAAAAAACTCCCTGCGATCCCTAGTAGGGCAAAAAAAAGACCAGCGATTTCAAAAAATAATGTCATATCGAAGTATTAGCAAATGTTTAATTTTAATGGAAAGTAAAAAAAATCGTAATTTTAAGCATTGTTATTTTAAACAAACTTAACACCAATTCTGATGAAATCAATTTTTGCACCCCTTTCCCTTTTTTTAATTGCAAGTCTATTTATTAGCTGCGAGTACTTTTCTACCACAACCCACACACCTAAACAAATCAAGCAAGCTTCAGAATGGTCAGAAAAAGATCAATTGCCTGGCTTTGAAAGTTGTCAAGATGCCCCTGAAGAAGATCGCTTTTTATGTTTTAAAAATACCATTTCCTCTGCAGTTTACGATGCTTTGAATGAAGAAACACTGATTGCAAATCAAATCTTAGACGAAGAAATTGTGCTTATCATTGCAATCGATAAAGAAGGGGTTATCTCTTTAAAAGAGATTGACAATGGTTCAACAGTCTTAGATGCTCTTCCAGAACTTTCTGCCGTTATAGAAACAGCCATTGACGGTTTACCTAGCGCGATACCTGCAACAAAAACAAATGTTGAGGTGGCCGTAGATACAGAAATTAAATTACCTATTCGCATTACTGCCTCAGTTCTATAAGATGGCAGAACGCATCATACTCGGGATCGATCCTGGAACCACTATCATGGGATTTGGTCTAATTAAAGTTGAGAAAAATCAAATGCATTTTCTTCAGCTTAACGAGTTGCAACTGTCTAAATACAGCGACCATTATGTCAAGTTAAAATTGATTTATGATCGCACCATCGAATTAATCGAAACATTTCATCCAGACGAGATTGCCATCGAAGCGCCCTTTTTTGGTAAAAATGTGCAGTCGATGTTAAAGTTGGGTAGGGCACAAGGGGTTGCTATGGCGGCAGGACTCTCAAGAGATATTCCCATAACAGAATATTCCCCTAAAAAAATTAAAATGGCCATTACAGGAAATGGGAACGCGAGTAAGGAACAGGTGGCAAAAATGTTACAAAGCTTACTGCGCTTTAAAGAACTCCCTAAAAATTTAGACTCAACAGATGGTCTTGCCGCAGCAGTCTGTCATTTTTTTAATGCAGGAAAAGGAGGAGATCAAAAAAAGTATACCGGCTGGAAAGCCTTTGTCTCTCAAAACCCTGGGAAGGTAAAATAAAATGGCAGCGATATATTTCCATATCCCCTTCTGTAAGCAAGCCTGTCATTATTGCAACTTTCATTTTTCTACTTCTTTAAAATATCGAGCATCGATGTTAAAAGCGATGATAGAAGAAGTGGCTTTGCGTCAAAATGAATTAGCTGACGCTCCTCTGGACAGTATTTATTTTGGAGGGGGAACCCCTTCTTTACTTCAGCCAGAAGAAATTGCTCAATTGATTGATGCAGCAGCAAAAGTCTTTCGCTTTTCCCCCACGATTGAAATCACTTTAGAAATGAATCCAGATGATTATGTTGAAGGCTATTTTGAGGCTATTAAAGCCAAAGGGGTCAATCGATTAAGTGTAGGGATTCAATCTTTTTTTGAGGAGGAACTCAAACAAATGAATCGCGCCCACAATGCGCAAGAAGCATATGTTGTTCTTGAAGCGGTAAAAAAGCATTTTGATAATTTCTCCCTTGATTTAATTTATGGGATGCCAGGAAGTAGTCTAGAAACTTGGCAAAAAAATATCGACATTGCCCTTTCTTTTTCTCCTCCACACATCTCTAGTTACGCACTAACGGTAGAAGAAAAAACAGCCTTAGCTTATCAGGTAGAAAAAAATCAAGTTGAACTTTTACCAGAAGAGCTTGTCGCACAGCAGTTTGATCGCTTAGTTGACTGTTTAACAGACGCTGGTTTTGATCACTATGAGCTGTCTAACTTTGGCTTGCCTCATTATCACTCTGTGAACAATTCTGCCTATTGGCAAGGGAAACCTTATTTAGGAATTGGTCCATCGGCGCATAGTTTTTATGCCAATCAACGCAGTTGGAATGTTGCCAATAATAAAAAATACATCAACGGGATTGAAGCAAAACAGCCTTTGATCGAAAGAGAAGAATTGTCTACAATCGATCAATACAATGAGTTTGTCATGACGGGTTTACGAACCGAAAAAGGGGTAGCGCTTCAGGATATTAAGATCAAATTTGGCGAGAAATTCGCCCAATTATTCGAGCAGCAAGTCGAAAAGCACTTAACCCATCAGCATCTTTTTTGGGATGGGGATACCGTTAAGGTAACCCAAAAGGCAAAATTTTTAGTTGATGGGATCGCTTCAGATCTATTTTTGTTAAACCTAGAATAGTCCTATTTTGACAAGGCGGTAAAGTTGCTGTAAAATAGCGGGATGGTTTCAATGCCTTTGTAAAAGTTAAATAAACCAAAGTGCTCATTAGGAGAATGAATCGCATCTGAATCGAGTCCAAAGCCCATTAAAACACTTTTTACACCTAATATTTTTTCAAACAAGGGAACAATAGGAATGCTCCCACCATCTCTTTGCGGGAAAGGTTCGACCCCAAAGGTTGAAGCATAAGCCTTATGAGCAGCTTGATAGCCTATATTGTCGATAGGGGTTACATAGGGTTCGCCGCCGTGGTGTGTGATTACCTCTACCTTTACACTCTTTGGCGCGATAGCGCGAAAATGATGTTCAAATAATTGGCCTATCTCCTCCCAGTCTTGATTTGGGACTAAGCGCATGGAGATTTTTGCATGAGCAGCGCTAGGGATGACTGTTTTAGCTCCCTCACCGGTGTACCCTCCCCAGATACCATTGACATCAAGGGTAGGGCGAATGGACTGTCTTTCACTGGTGGTGTAGCCTTCTTCTCCGTGGATATCGGCTAAATCAATTGAAGCGATATATTCTTTTAGGTCAAAAGGGGCTTTGGCCATTTCCATGCGTTCCTCTTCATTTACGGTAACGACTTTGTCATAGAAACCAGGGATGGTGATTTTGTTTTGATCGTCTTGTAATTGTGCGATCATTTGAGTTAAAATATTGATGGGATTCGCAACCGCACCACCATATAGTCCAGAGTGTAAGTCACGGTTAGGCCCTGTAACCTTTACTTCCATATAACTTAATCCTCTTAATCCTGTGGTAATAGAAGGTTGACTGTTGCTAATCATGCCTGTATCAGAAATTAAAATGACATCACATTTTAATTGTTCTTTATGTTCCCGTACAAAAGCTTCTAGGTTATCGCTACCTACTTCTTCTTCCCCTTCAATCATAAACTTAACATTACAGGTCAATTCATCGTTTTGCATCATCCATTCAAAGGCTTTAATGTGCATGTACATTTGCCCTTTATCGTCACAGGCTCCACGTGCAAAAATAGCCCCTTCGGGGTGAATGGGTGTTGTTTTTATTACTGGTTCAAAAGCAGGACTATCCCATAAATCTAATGGATCTGGTGGTTGTACATCATAGTGTCCATAAACAAGAATAGTAGGGAGATTAGGGTCGATCATTTTTTCTCCGTAAACGATAGGGTAACCCGCAGTAGGAACAATCTTAATCTCTTCTGCCCCAGCTTTTGTCAATGCATCTGCCACCCACTGCGCGGCTTGATTGACTTGATCTGCATAAGCAGAGTCGGCACTAATTGATGGAATTTTTAGAAATTCGATAAGTTCGTTAAGGTACTGTTCTTTTTCTGATGCGGTGAGTTTTACCATGTTATCGTTGCTGTTGTTTTATTTTCACAAAGATTTATGTTTTTATGGAACTAAAAAATAAAATTTATAAAAACTTACCTATATTTGTGCCCGTCTAAACCACGCGGGTGTGGTGAAATTGGTAGACACGCTAGATTTAGGATCTAGTGCTTCACGGCGTGGGGGTTCGAGTCCCTTCACCCGCACTTAAAACCTCTATAGCTTTAGTTATAGAGGTTTTTTTTAAATTGATTCATGGCTTATTCAAAACGTCAATACATTCGTTTCTTTATCATCTCCATTGCAGTGGGCGGTATGGTTCTTCGCTCTTGGGAGACAATAAAAGTGTTGTATACAAATTTATTTACTCCTTAGATATGAGAGAAGAGATGATTCGTGGGAAAGAAGCTTTTGGCGGTTGCTTGTTTACCGGCTGTGCATGTTTCTTTATAGGAACAATACTTTTGGTAATTTTTGTCTTTAGGGATATGATTTTTTAGACCCTAAATTCTTCTAATTTAATGTCATCTAATCCATGGCGATCAAAAGGATATTCCATATCGTCTTGTATGTTGTACAAAGAAATTAAGATAAACTCACTTAGTAAAACAACAAAATAAGTTAACCACTCTGGGTTTTCTAATCCAATTTTATTGATGATTGTTGGGGTGTAAATCATGGGGAAGATGTAAATAAAGACCTTACAATAGGCTTTTAGACTAATCGGAGTTCTATGGGTGTGGATTGCCATACAATTGGTAGCGCCTTCCTGTACTTTTTGTAAAAACCCAAAGACTTTACCTTTTGTGCTGTTTGAAATAGTTTCTGGGTGAGCTTCCATAAAATCAATTATTTGGCTATAAGCTTCATTGAGCTTGTTTTGTTCTATGTCAGTTCCATCTAGGTGATCAATTAAACGATCAGCGATTTTTTTGCTTAATTGGATTCCTTCTTTTTTTTCTTCTTGTGACATTTTAGCACTTCCCAGAAAAGTATAACGAATCCCGATTAATGCACTTTTTACTTTGCTAAGATGTTCAAGGGCTTTTTCTCTTCTTCTAAAGGCGCCACGAATAGCAAATACTAAGGGAAAAATGATAGCAATACTAATTAAAGTTAAGTCAATGTTATAGGTGATTTCAAAATTGTAACAGACGTAAGGAACAATGATTGAAATGATTACAGTGTAGAGTGTACGTTGGTTGATTATTGAGAAATACTGATTCACTTTGGATATTATTTTTACCTTTATAGATATTATTAACTATATATATTGCAATATATGAAACAATTCACAATCCTATTCTTTTGTGCCTCTATAATGTTTGCACAGGAAACAGAGAATGCTCTTTTTTCCACCAAAGATATCTTAGAAACAAAAATTGCTTTTTCACCAAAAATGATTCGAAAAAGTAATAACGATACGATTTATTTCGATACTCCCTTGATGTTCAAAACAGCTGGAGAGTGGAAAGAAATGGAAATAGGTATTCGTGCGCGTGGAAATTTTAGACGTTCAACTTGTTACTATCCACCCATTAAAGTTGATTTAAAGAAAAAGAAAGCAAAAGAAACCATCTTTGAAGGACAAAAGAAGCTAAAGTTAGTATTGCCTTGTTTAAAGCAGAGTGATAAAAATGACAATATCCTTAAAGAATTATTGGTCTACAAGTTATTTGAATTGGTTACACCTTATCATTTCAAAACAAAAAGATTGACGATTGAGTTTACAGATCAAGGGAAGAAAAATAAGGCAGTCGAAACCATTAATGGTTTCTTTATTGAAGATGACAAGAAAGTAGCAAAACGTGTAGAAGGAAAAGTTTTTGAGCGTTATATCCACCCTTTGGCAATGGATAGTGATGCTTCTATTCGCAATGCTTTATTCCAGTATATGATAGGGAATACAGACTTTTCTACCGCATACCAGCACAATGGTAAATTGCTTTTTGTGGGAAAAAAAATAGTGCCACTTCCATATGATTTTGATATGTCAGGGTTTATTAATCCCAGTTATGCTGTGGTAAATCAAACACTAGGAATTAGTAATATTCGCGAAAGAAAATACCGTGGTTTCAAAAGAGATGAAGACGACTTCCAGGAAGTGAGAGAAGATTTTATTGCTCAAAAGCAAGCCATGTATGATCTAATGAAATCATATGAAGTAGATTTTGATAGTTCAGAAGAATTTAATGAGGCTTTTGCTTATGTTGAAAGCTTCTTTGACATTATCGAAGATGATAATGAATTTAAGAAAAACGTATTAGACGCTGCGAGAACAAAATAGTTTTCCTTCTATCCAGATTATTTCTTAGAGAGCACCGCTAGCATTTTATCAAATATAGCGGTGTTTTCATAGATACCCCCGAAAGTTTCTTCACCTACTCCCATGGCAAAAACAGGAACCATACTAGCCGTATGACCACCGGTAACAAAACCTCCTTTTGGATTAAAGTTCTTTATATTTCCAGATGAAATACCTAATCCTCCAGTTTCATGATCTGCAGTTACGATCAATAAAGTATTGGGGTTTTCTTTTACAAAAGCGACTGCTTTCCCTATTGCATCATCAAAATCTTTATATTCTGTAATGATATAACGCAAATCATTGGCATGACCTCCCCAATCAATCTGTGAACCTTCTACCATTAAGAAAAACGGACTTTCTTTTTCGGTAAGTTTATTAAACATACTACTTATGCCGTCTTTTAATTCAGGTGTTCTTCCTTCAACGATTCTTACTGGTTCGTCATCGTTTGTGAAATAACCTACCTTAGCGCTAGTTGATTTATTAAATGCATTTAGGCTTGTGGTAAATTTCCAACCCTCCATTTCCTTTAAGAGGTTACGTCCATCTTTACGTCGGTCAAAGTGTTTTTTTCCACCGCCTATAAAAAAGTCAACGTCACTATTACTCATTTGAAAAGCGATGTCCTCATACTGTCTTCTTGAAACGACATTAGCATAGAAAGATGCTGGGGTAGCATGAACTATACTTGAGGTTGCAATTAAACCTGTTTTATAGCCTTTCTTCTTGCTTAAAGTCAAGATAGATGCTTTGTTTTTGTTATCGGCACCAATCCCAATTACTCCATTATAGGTTTTTACACCACAAGCCATTGCAGTTCCACTTGCGGCAGAATCCGTTACAAGCGAGTTTGAAGAGTGGGTTTTAGCTAAACCTATTACTTCGAATGACTCAAGATGAGTTTTATTACCATTTGCATACATGCCTGCTGTTATTTGAGCAAGACCAGTACCATCACCAATCATTAAAATAATATTTGGTGAATTCTCTTGGGCTTTACCGAATAAAAGCCCTCCAAGGAAAACAAGCGAAAGTAAGTGTAATCGCATAAAATTTAGTTTGTGTCTAAAATTACAATTTAATGCTTAACAATGCATTTGTTTAATAGAAGAAATTCTATGTTGCTTTATACATGAATCATCTTGTTTGACAACAGTGCTTATCACTTAAAATAAAGTAAAAGCTTTTAATCCTCGAAAAATATGGAGCTGTACTTTGGCTTTGGCTTCATTGTATTGTTTCAATACTTGAATGGGTTAGAAATGATTTTTGTAAGTTTGTAGTCATTATTTAAGATCAATCAAAGCGGCTAAATAGGTTTTTTCTGGGATAACTTTTTGAATAAAATAGAGGAATAAGTCAATCTTGGCTTATCAAAAATATAGTATATGAGTGATGAGAATATAAGTATTGATTTAGTTTATTTATGGGTAGATGGGAACGACCCTAAATGGTTGGAAAAGAAGCAGCGATTTATGGATAAGAAAATAAATACTGTAGGTCGCTATGTAGATAATCAAGAGCTAAAGTATTCTTTGCGTTCGGTTGAAAAACACCTTCCATGGATTCGAAAAATATTTATTGTTACAGACGAGCAAACCCCCTTATTTTTAAATACTGATCAGCAAAAAATCCAAATAGTTGATCATACTGAGATAATGCCAAAGGATATTCTCCCTTCATTTAATTCAAATATAATAGAGCAATTTTTGTACAAAATTCCAGGCTTATCAGAGCATTTTATTTATGCTAACGATGATATGTTTGTTAATGCAGATTTGGATCCCTCTTTTTTCTTTAAGGAAGGGAAACCCATCATGAGAGTGATGTATGATCCCTTTACCAGGTATAAAAACAATCTTAAAAGAGCTCTTAATATAAAGATTAACCCATATCGGTTAGCCATCGAAAACGCTTACAAGCTATTTTATAAAAAGTTTGATGTTATTTATCCCATAAAAGATCACCATAACATTAGCGCTTACTTGAAAAGTGATTACAAAGCTGTTGTTGAAGATTTATTTAAAGAAGAAATTCAAGCTACTCATATTAATCGTTTCAGGGATAAAACAGACATCCAAAGGATTTTGATTAATTATTATGGCATTGCCAATAAGACTGGGATTTTAAAATATGTTAAGCGAAAAGAATCCAGTCGTATCAAAGTTCACAAAACAAATTATCAAGCATTCATAGACAAGTATAAGCCACAATTATTCTGCTTGAACGACTCTGAACACGCAAATGATGGTCACAGGGCACAGATTGAACCTTTCTTAAAAAAGGTCTTTCCTGTGAAATCTAAATTTGAAAAATAGGAATGAAAATAGATCCTTTGGATTAGATTTCAAAAGAGGATTTTTCTGGAAGAATTGCTTCAAAGGAACTTTTTATTTTCTCCATAGTTTGTTCATAGTTTCTTATGTGCACATTATCGTTTAAGCAGACTAGAGAATAGGTTTGTTCTCGAACAGCTTTTATGGCTTTTCTAGACTTGATCATTAGCGGAAACATTTTAGCATCTTCATAAGTATTGAAAGGGACAAAGTTTGAGCTACAGATTTGCCAGGTTCTAAATAATTCTGGTGTGTAATCTTCATTGCTGCGAAATCGATGATGAGACATTTCTGTGAGTTCTGCTTCGCAATTTGCCCAAACATCTTCAAAAGTGCTTTTTAAATAGGGTTGAGCATTATGAGGTGTTCTTAAGGTGATAAACTTATTGTAAAATTTTAATAAATAATTTAATCTGCCTCGACTTCCATAAGAAGGCTCGTACCATTTCCATGCATCTCGCTTAAAAACTTCTCTTTTATCAAAGTGTTTATTGATTAGTCTGATGTTGTTTTTAAGCATTTTTTCGAATTGGGATATGCCTGTGTTTTTACGAAAAGCTGCGATGTCTTTAGGTAGTCCATTCTCAAAAAAACGTGTTGGGCTAAGGTGATTTGTGATAAAAAAATCATCGTTGAAATACACAAACTGCTCTGATAAATCAGGAATTTTGTGCATGTATATTTCAATTAAATTAGAATTAAAAACAGGCAAGTATTCTTCAGGGATATAATCTTTATGACTCACCATATTTAACTTTGGATGGTCGATATTAAGCCATTCTGGTTTTTGACCAGAGGTTACAAAATGAACTTTTCTTACCCAAGGAGCAAATAAATCTACACCACGGAACCAGTATTTTAAAAAGCCATAGTCTCTAAAACGAGCTTCAGATTTTTCATTTACTGAATTGTCAATTTTATCTGAATACTTATAAAATTCCTCTTTCCATTTTGGGTCATCCATGTCAACCCATGTTACTACGAAATCAATTTCCATGTGCTAACATTTTTATTTCTTCATTTGTTTTTTATCATAATCAAATATTCACAGATGGAGATGTCTGTTAACAAGTTTGATTTTCCTGCTTAGGTTGACAAATTTATAAAATTGCTTTCAAGCGATTTTAAATTTTAGTTTTTTTCTGCTGTAATAATTTGGCCTGCGGGATAGATGACTGTTTAGATTTAAGCAATCGCTAAGTCACTTTCTTCTAAATTTTTCTTGCTAAAATAAAAGCACTTCACATTTAATTGTTGATCAAAATACATCAACTTAAGATAGTTCAAAAGCAATTCTCTTTTTTTAACTTTGTCAAAAATGTATTCATGGAACCCATCCGTATGGTTGACCTTAAAGGTCAGTATACATTCATTGCAGCTGAAGTAAAAGCTGCTTTGGATGAAGTAATTGAAAGCACAGCCTTTATTAACGGTCCAGCTGTAAAAGAATTTCAAGCAAATCTAGAAGAATATCTCGGCGTTAAACACGTGATTCCTTGTGCCAATGGAACAGATGCTCTTCAAATTGCCTTGATGGGGTTAAAACTTGAACCGGGGGACGAAATTATTACCACAGATTTTACTTTTGCAGCAACTGTTGAGGTAATCTCTCTATTGCGCTTAAAGCCCGTTTTAGTTGATGTGGATCCAAAGACCTTTAATATTGATCCCAAAGCTGTAGAAGCGGCCATCACACCAAAGACAAAAGCCATTATTCCGGTCCATTTATTTGGGCAAACAGCAGATATGGAAACCATAAACACCATTGCAGAAAAGCACAACCTTTTTGTGGTCGAAGACAATGCGCAAGGAATAGGTGCAACCTACACCTATAAAGATGGTCGAAAAGTAAAAACAGGTGGATTGAGCCATGTTGCAGCAACTTCTTTTTTTCCATCAAAAAACTTAGGGGCTTATGGTGATGGAGGGGCCATTTTCACAAATGATGATGACCTCGCTCACTATATTAGAGGAATTGTAAATCACGGTATGTACGAGCGTTATTACCACGATGTTGTAGGGGTAAACTCGCGTTTAGATGCCATGCAAGCGGCAATCTTAAATGTCAAATTGAAGTACCTTGACTATTACAACGAAAGAAGAAAAGAAGCAGCGATTCGCTACACCGCTTTACTTCAAGATCATCCTAATATTATTACACCTTATAGAGAAGCAGCGTGTTCTTCGCATGTTTTTCATCAATATACTTTACGCATTATCAATCACGATCGCGACGGATTAGTTAAATACCTTAACGAAAATGAGATCCCTTGCGGAGTGTACTACCCTGTGCCTTTACACCGTCAAAAAGCCTATATAGATCCTGCGGTCTCTGAAGAAGACTTCCCTGTAACAAATCAGTTGGTGAAAGAAGTGATTTCTTTGCCTATGCACTCAGAGTTAAGTGTGGATCAAATTGAACATGTCGCTAGTAAGATATTAGCTTATTTAGGCTAGTGGCAAAGAAAAGTCACAATCTCATTTAGTACCTTTTGGGTACCTAATATTTTATAGTGTCCAGTTCCAGTGATTTCAACAAGTCTAGCGGCAGGCCATTTATTTGCCACTTCTCGGGATTTTTCTACCGGAAGGACACGGTCGTTGACATCGTGTAATAGAAGCGCTTTCTCTACTGAAGATTTTTGTGCGTAATCCTCGACATTAATTTCATCCACTTTAATATCGTGTTCAGACTCAATCTTTGTGATTAAACGACTAACAACGATATAAGGTAGTCCTAGATAGTTGGCAATTTCTTCTAAGCGCTCTCTAAATTTATTGGGCACTGTAATACCGACGTAGCGTTCAATTTTTAAGGCGGGATTTTTCCCCAGCGCGATGATAGAAGCTACGCTTCCAAAAGAGTGACTTATTAATTGAGAGGGCTCATGTTTTTGAATCAAAGTAGCGACTAATTCTGTAAATTCAAATGAACTTGTTTTTCCTTTGCTACTCGCTCCATGCGAGGGACCATCAAAGGCAATAATGGTGTAGTCCTCTTGAAGTAACCGTTCTATGATATAGGCAAAATTCCCTGCATTTCCTTCCCATCCATGTACCAGTAAAATCTTTTTTTTACCCTTTCCCCATTGATACATTTGGATTTCAAAGTCATTAAACATCAATCGACTTTTTTCGGCCTTACTTAAAATATCTTTTTCATGGGGTCTTATTTTGAATTGCATTGGACTGACTAAATAAGCAAATGCTTTATCCACAAAGAAATTAGGAAATATGTAGGCAAAAAGCCAAATGATTTTTCGTTTCAAGACTGTTTTTATTTTGCGCGTAAAAGTACATTAGAAAAACACTACCTTGACTCAAAAATTTTACAATTATGAAAAAAATATTAGTCCTTTGTTGCGTCCTTTTTTCGACTGGATTAATTGCACAGAAAACCTATTTACACTGCGGAAGTGTGTTTGACAGTAAGTCAGGGAAAATCAAAAAAGAATTGACGATTGTCGTTGAAGGTGAAAAAATCAATAAAATACTCAATGGCTATATAACCCCAGAAGAAGGGGCAGTAGCTGTTGACCTAAAAGATAAAACAGTCTATCCTGGGTTTATTGACATGCACGTTCATATTGAAAGTGAAAGCAGTCCGTCTCGTTATCTAGATCGCTATCGACTAAACGACGCCGATGTTGCCTTTGACGCCGCTAGATTTGCACACCGAACTTTACAGGCAGGATTTACTGCTGTTCGCGATTTAGGAGGATCTGGTGTGAATATCGCTTTGCGCAATGCGATTGCTGCTGGCAAAGTTCCTGGGCCCCGCGTTTACACCGCTGGGAAAACCATCTCTTCTACTGGGGGACATGGCGATCCTACAAACGGGAATAGTGCGGCGCTTCAAGGGGACCCTGGGCCTAAAGAAGGCGTAGTTAATTCTCCTGCAGATGCAAGAAAAGCAGTGAGACAGCGCTATAAAAATGGGGCAGATTGGATTAAAATAACCGCAACAGGAGGAGTGCTAAGCGTTGCAAAAAGCGGACAAAACCCTCAATTCACCGAAGAAGAAATTCGTGCGATAACCAGTACAGCAAAAGATTATGGCATGAAAGTAGCCGCTCATGCACATGGTGATGAAGGCATGTATCGCGCGGTAGCCAATGGTGTGAAAACAATCGAGCATGGGACTTTGATTAAAGCACCCACCATGAAGTTAATGATTGAAAAACAAGCTTATTTAGTTCCTACCATAAGTGCTGGGAAATATGTCGCAGAGAAAGCAAAAATACCGGGTTTTTATCCAGCGATTATTGTTCCTAAAGCGATTGCGATTGGTGCTCAAATCCAGAAAACATTTGCAAATGCCTATAAGATGGGAGTGCCCATCGCTTTTGGGACAGATTCTGGGGTGTCGCCACATGGTGATAATGCAAAAGAATTTGGCTTTATGACAGAAGTCGGTATGCCAGCTAGCGAAGCATTACAAGCTGCAACAATTGTCAATGCGATGCTTTTAGACGAAGAAGAGACACTAGGTCAAATTGCAGTTGGATTTTATGCAGATATTGTCGCTTCTAACGAAAATGCATTAGAAGAGATTTCCACACTTGAAAACATCACTTTTGTGATGAAAAACGGGAAAATTTACAAGCAATAATTATAGCACTACAAGTAAATTAATCGATCGTTCCAGAATTTGTTTCTGCAGAACGGTCGATTTTTTTAACCAGCCCCTGTAGTACCTTTCCTGGGCCAACTTCTGTAAAGTGAGTTGCTCCATCTGCTAAAAGTTGTTGAACACTTTGTGTCCATTTAACGGGAGCAGTTAGCTGTGCGATTAAATTAGTTTTGATTTCTGTGGCGTCTGTTATTCCTTTTGCAACAACATTTTGATAGACAGGGCAAATAGGCGAAACAATGTTTGTTGCTTCGATTGCAGCGGCTAATTTAGTTTTTGCAGGTTCCATTAATGGAGAGTGGAATGCTCCCCCAACGGGTAGAGGTAAAGCGCGTCTTGCACCAGCTTCTTTTAGTGCTTCACAAGCACTTTCAATGGCGCTTTTTTCTCCAGAGATAACCAATTGTCCAGGGCAGTTGTAGTTTGCTGCCACCACGATTCCTTCGGTTTTTGCACAAATATCTTCAATGACTTGATCTTCTAAACCTAGTACAGCTGCCATTGTTCCGGGGATTTCGTCACAGGCTTCTTGCATCGCAAGTGCACGTTGATGAACTAATTTCAAGCCGTCTTCAAAGGATAAGGCTTTTGCTGCAACTAAGGCAGAAAATTCTCCTAAAGAGTGCCCCGCAACAGCTTTTGGCTGAAAGCCATCGCCCATCAATTCACTAAGAATAACAGAGTGCAAGAAAATAGCGGGTTGGGTAACTTGTGTTTGTTTTAAGGCTTCGGCATCCTCGCCAAACATGATATCTTTGATGTTAAAGCCTAGGATTTTGTTCGCTTGTTCAAAACGTTCTTTGGCAACATCTGATGCCTCGTAAAGCTCTTTCCCCATCCCTGGAAATTGAGCGCCTTGTCCTGGAAATATATAAACTTGCATGCTTATTTTTTTTCGAATGTTATGTAAGAATAGTTGTAGGCTTGTTCTTCGCTAGCTTTGATTTCTTCACGAGCGATTTCTTTCCATTGATTTAGATCAATCTCTGGAAAAAACACATCTGCCTCAAAATTGTGGTGGACCCTTGTTAACTCGATACGGTCACAATAGGGCATAAAAAGGCGATAAATTTCTCCTCCTCCAATGATAAAGGGTTGAGGGTCTTTTTTTACTAAGGCCAGAGCATCTTCTATGCTGTGTACCACTGTAGCTCCCTCTGGTTGATAGTCTCTTTTATTGGTCAAAACAATGTTGGTGCGATTGGGCAATGCTTTAGGCATTGACTCAAAAGTTTTTCGCCCCATGATAATAGCATGTCCAGAAGTCAATCGCTTAAAGCGCTTTAGGTCATCAGAAATATGCCAGATTAAATCATTGTCTTTCCCTAAGGCATTGTTTTCTGCAGCAGCAGCGATCATTGTGAGTAAAGGGGTTTTTGCCATGGGTATCGTTTCTTGTAGAATTTCTTCTTCTTTTTCATAAAGAAGCCCTTCATTTTTTTGTTTTATAATCTGCGGAGTCAAGGTATAAATATCGTTATGTAAGGGCAAAAATAAAGGTAATTATTCTATCAAAAACACTTTTTCTAAAAACTTATTTTAATGAAAAACATGTACATTTAGTTAAAACAAAATATGCGCGATCATTTTCCCGTTTTAGAAAGTTGTCTGTATTTCAATACGGCTTATACTGCACCACTTTCTTCCTTTTTATCAAAGTGGCGCGCTAAGGACGATCTTACCTATTTAGAAAACGGTGATACATATAAAACCATCACAGAAAAAAAGTATTTTGAAGAGGCAGAAACTACTTTAGCGCAGTTTGCTGGAGCAGAAAAGACAACGACATTTATTACGGCTAATTTTTCTTCGGCTTTTCAAAACTTCTTGATACATCTCCCGCGGGACCTTCATTTTCTAGTATTAGAAGATGAATATCCTTCGCTTACTGGGATTGTTGATGATTTAGGTTTTACCTCAAAAAAACTTCCTGTTTCTGCATCTGTTGAAGAGGCGGTTTGGGAAGAGCTACATAATAATTCTTACGCTGTTTTGACCTTAAGTGCGGTTCAATATACCTCTGGCTTGTATTTTGATTTTGATGCTTTATCGAGAATAAAAAAAGCTTTTCCGTCACTTATTATCTTGATTGATGGGACGCAATTTCTTGGTGCTGAGGTTTTTTCGCTTCGCGAAAGCCCTGTCGATGCTATCTTTGGGAGTACCTATAAATGGCTTCTTGCAGGTCATGGAACTGGCTATGCAATGTTAAAACCCAGTTTGCTTTCCCATTTAAATATTTCAGAAGAAAAACTTGCCGCGACCTATGACCGGGGACAGCTTTCTGTCAAATCTGTAGGGAGTTTAGTCTTTTCTTTAAAGCAAATTATAGCGGCAGATTTTCCAAAGTTAATCCAGTATAAAAAGCAGCTGTCAACAAGGATGTTTGAGGAATTAAAAAACCGGGGACTTTTATCTGAAGAAATTGCCCAAAGATCTTTGCATTCTTCTATCTACAATCTTCAAATAAATGAGTTTGTTTATCGTGGTTTACTTGAAAAAAATGTGCGTTGCATTAAAAGAGGTGAAGGAGTGAGGGTTGCTGTACATCATTACAACACTCAAGAGGATATCACTACTTTCTTTAAAATAATCGATGCACTGCTTTAAATAGCAACACTTCCCTTAATAAGAGGGTGCGGATCATAATCGATTAGTTCAAAATCATCATAAGTGAAAGCAAAAAGATCTTTAATCTCCGGATTCATTTTCATGGTAGGCAGTGATTTTGGGGTTCGGCTTAATTGTAATTCAATCTGCTCTTTGTGATTAGAATAAATATGTGCGTCGCCAAGGGTATGAACGAAATCTCCCGCTTCTAAATCACAAACTTGTGCCATCATAATCGTCAATAAAGCATAAGAGGCAATATTGAAAGGCACGCCTAAAAACACATCTGCACTGCGTTGATAGAGTTGGCAGGATAATTTACCATCTGCCACATAAAATTGAAAGAAAGCATGGCAGGGGGGGAGTGCCGCCTTGTTATTCGCAACATTTTCGGCAAAGCTTACACTGGTATCTGGTAAAACACTAGGGTTCCATGCAGAAACAAGCATACGACGACTGTCGGGATTTGTTTTAATGGTATCGATCACTTCTTTGATTTGATCTAAACCTTCACTATTCCAGTTGCGCCACTGGTGTCCATAAACTGGTCCCAAGTTGCCTTCTTCATCTGCCCATTCGTTCCAGATTCTTACCCCATTTTCTTTTAAGTAAGCAATATTAGTATCTCCTTTTAAAAACCATAATAGCTCGTGAATGATAGATTTTAGGTGCAGTTTTTTAGTTGTCACCATGGGAAATCCCTTTGATAAATCAAAGCGCATTTGGTAACCAAAGACACTTTGGGTACCTGTACCCGTGCGATCTGTTTTTGTAATACCGTTCGCTTTTATGTGTCGAATAAGGTCGAGATACTGTTGCATTGTGGACTGTTTGTTTCAAAAATAATTACTTCCGCTTTCCAAAAAGAAAGCAAAACAAAATAGTTATTCAAAAATGTGGTTAATAAACTCTATTATTCGTCTAGTTCACCGCGTTTACTGAGTTCATCTCTTACTTTAGCGGCAGCTTCATAATCTTCTTTTTTCACTAAAGAGGCCAGTAGTTTCTTTAACTCATTTGTTTCGACCTTAGGCAAATCATTGATCATACTTTTTTGAGGATTCTGCTCTTGGATAAAGTTTTTGATCCAATCTTCATCTGTTTTTCCAGTTCCCTTATTCTCTCCCTTTCCTTCTGTATAGCCTGCTTTTGCTAGGATGTTTTCATAAGTAAAAATGGGCGCATGAAAGCGAATTGCAAGTGATACAGCGTCAGAGGTTCGGGCGTCAATTATTTCTTCTATTTCATCTCTTTCGCAAATTAGGCTAGAATAAAACACACCATCTACTAATTTGTGAATGATGATTTGCTTGACCACAATTTTATAGCGCTCAAAGCACTGTGCCATTAAATCATGGGTGATAGGGCGGGGAGGATTAATTTCTTTTTCAAGACCTATAGCGATGGATTGGGCTTCAAATGCGCCTATGATAACCGGGAGGTTTCTATTTCCTTCCACCTCTTTTAAAATTAGGGCATAAGCACCACTTTGTGCTTGACTATAAGATATTCCTTTAATTACTAATTCAACTAGAACCATAGTTAGCTTGACATTCTATTTGCAAAGAAAACGAATTTCGCAGAAAGACTTTCTTTTTCTTCCTAAAAAACCCAGCGAATTATATGATATAAATTAAACTCATATGCTTCTAAAATCTTAAATTTGCGAACATATTAGAATTTGCATGAAAACAATACAGTTTAGAGAAGCAATTGCTCAAGCAATGACAGAAGAAATGAGAAGAGACGAAAGTATCTATCTCATGGGAGAAGAAGTTGCAGAATACAATGGTGCTTACAAAGCATCAAAAGGGATGTTAGACGAATTTGGTGAAAAGCGAGTGATCGATACGCCTATTTCAGAGTTAGGATTTGCCGGTATCGGTGTGGGTTCTACTATGACAGGAAATCGACCTATTATCGAGTTTATGACCTTTAACTTTGCTTTAGTAGGGATTGATCAAATCATCAACAATGCTGCAAAGATAAGACAGATGTCTGGAGGGCAATTCCCATGTCCAATTGTTTTTAGAGGCCCTACAGCTTCTGCAGGCCAATTAGCCGCTACCCACTCTCAAGCTTTTGAGAGCTGGTATGCAAACTGTCCTGGACTTAAAGTTATAGTGCCTTCTAATCCTTATGATGCCAAAGGCTTGTTAAAAGCAGCCATTCGTGACGAAGATCCTGTAATCTTTATGGAGTCTGAACAAATGTATGGCGATAAGGGAGAAGTGCCAGAAGATGAATATATCTTACCCATTGGTGTAGCAGACATCAAACGAAAAGGAACTGACGTAACTATTGTTTCATTTGGTAAAATCATCAAAGAAGCTTACAAAGCTGCAGATATACTAGCTAAAGAAGGAATTGAGTGTGAAGTGATTGATTTACGTACAGTGCGTCCTATGGATCACGATGCCATTATGGAGTCGGTAAAGAAAACAAACCGTTTAGTGATTCTTGAAGAAGCTTGGCCATTTGGTAACGTGGCCACAGAGATAACCTACCAAGTACAAAGTCAACTTTTTGATTATTTAGACGCGCCAATTGAGAAAATCAATACTGCAGATACACCTGCTCCATTCTCACCAGTTCTTTTAGAAGAATGGCTTCCTAATAGTGAAGATGTCATTAAAGCTGTAAAAAAAGTGATGTACAAATAAGAAATCATTGAGATTTTCAACTTTTCGAAACTTTTTCGTTAGTTTCGCGTAGTTTTTTAAAAGACAAAATTTATTTATGGAAGCAAATATTATTTATATCCCACTGTTAATGTCAGTTGTAGGCCTTGCTTATATGCTGGTTCGTGCTAGTTGGGTAAGAAAACAAAATGCAGGAAGTGAACGAATGGTAGAAATTTCTACCGCAATCAAAGAAGGAGCATTAGCTTTTTTGAATGCTGAATACAGATTACTGTTTGTTTTTGTTGTCATTGCATCAATTGCGTTATATGGAGTATCCATCTTAGTTGATACAACAAGCTGGATGATAGTGCCTGCTTTTATCTTAGGAGCAGTTTTTTCTGCTTTCGCAGGAAATATCGGAATGAGAATTGCTACAGAAGCTAATGCTAGAACTGCTGAAGCAGCAAAGACGAGTTTACCTAAAGCACTTCAAGTATCTTTTGGCGGTGGAACCGTTATGGGCTTAGGTGTGGCAGGATTAGCTGTTTTAGGTCTTACCTTATTATTTATGTTCTTTGATGGGCAGTTTATGGGGCAAGAGGGTTCTTTCTATGACAATATGACTATTGTTCTTGAAACCTTAGCTGGTTTCTCTCTAGGAGCAGAGTCAATTGCATTATTCGCACGTGTAGGTGGTGGTATTTACACTAAAGCTGCCGATGTAGGAGCGGATCTTGTAGGGAAAGTTGAAGCAGGAATTCCAGAAGATGACCCTAGAAACCCAGCAACTATTGCTGATAATGTAGGCGATAATGTAGGAGATGTCGCTGGTATGGGAGCAGATTTATTTGGATCTTATGTCGCTACCGTTCTTGCTGCAATGGTGTTAGGAAACTATGTCATTCGCGATATGTCTGCTAATGGTCAATATACAGATGCGTTCAACAATATGGGGCCTATTTTACTTCCTGTAGTAACTGCAGGTGTTGGAATCTTGGCGTCGATTATTGGAACTCTATTCGTAAAAATATCAGATAACAACGCTAAAGAAGCAAAAGTGCAAGCAGCACTCGATCTAGGTAACTGGGCATCGATTATTATCACTTTAATTGCCAGTTATTTCTTAATTGATTGGATGTTACCAGAGACATTGACCATGAATTTCTTTGGAGAGGGAAATAAAGCAATTCCGTCATTAAATGTTTTTTGGGCAGCCTGTATCGGTCTTGCGGTAGGAGCATTAATTTCTATGGTGACTGCTTACTACACAAGTTTAGGTAAAAAACCAGTATTAGATATTGTACAAAATAGTTCAACGGGAGCAGCAACAAACATTATTGCAGGATTAGCTGTTGGGATGAAGTCTACTCTAATGTCTGTAATTTTATTTGCAGCAGCTATCTTTGGTTCTTACGAATTAGCTGGATTTTATGGTGTTGCTATTGCAGCCTCTGCTATGATGGCCACTACGGCAATGCAATTAGCGATAGATGCATTTGGTCCTATTGCAGATAATGCAGGAGGTGTAGCAGAAATGAGTGAATTAGATCCAGAGGTACGTGAAAGAACAGATATATTAGATTCAGTAGGAAATACAACTGCAGCAGTAGGAAAAGGTTTTGCCATTGCCTCTGCCGCCTTGACAGCATTAGCATTATTTGCAGCCTATGTAACCTTTACAGGTATTGATGGTATCAATATATTTAAGGCAGATGTTTTAGCCATGTTGTTTATAGGAGGGATGATCCCAGTGGTCTTTTCTGCCTTAGCAATGGAATCAGTTGGTAAAGCAGCCATGGAAATGGTGGAAGAGGTTCGTCGCCAGTTTAGAGAGATCCCCGGAATTATGGAAGGGAAAGCAACTCCAGAGTATGCTAAATGTGTAGATATTTCTACAAAAGCGGCTTTAAAAGAGATGTTACTACCTGGTTTAATCACGATTATCACGCCAATTTTCATTGGTCTTGTATTTGGTGCAGAACCTTTAGGAGGCTATATGGCCGGAGTATGTGTTAGCGGTGTAATGTGGGCGATCTTCCAAAACAACGCTGGTGGTGCATGGGACAACGCTAAGAAATCTTTTGAAGCTGGAGTTGAAATCAACGGTGAAATGACCTTTAAAGGGTCAGAAGCGCATAAAGCAGCCGTTACTGGAGATACTGTGGGAGATCCTTTCAAGGATACTTCTGGACCTTCTATGAATATTTTGATTAAATTAACCTGTCTTGTAGGCCTTGTGATTGCTCCATTGTTAGGGTCACATGCAGCGCCACAGACAGAGATTGTTAAAGAAAAAGTTCGCAAAGAAATTCGCGTTGAAGTCAATGCAGATGATCAAGGTCAAATGGAAGCTATTGTTAAAACCTCTACAACTGAAAATGGAGAAACTGTTGTTGAAGAAAAAGTAATCTCTGGAACAGAGGAAGAGATCATAGCTGCTGTTGAAGAATTGAAAGATGTTAAGATTAATATCAATAAAGAAGAGGAGTAAAAATTGCTCTTACTACAATAAAAAAAGCCGATCATTTGATCCGCTTTTTTTATGTTTAAAATAGACCGTTTATTTCTGCGTCTATCATCTCTATGATTTTTCCCAGATCTTCTGGCTTATCGACAAAGTTGAGATCATCAACATCGATGATGAGTAATTTCCCCTTGTCATAATTGTGTATCCACGCCTCATAGCGTTCGTTTAATCTGCTTAAGTAATCAATACTAATAGAGTTTTCGTACTCTCTCCCACGGCGATGAATTTGATCTACTAAATTAGGGATACTGCTGCGCAAATAAATCATTAAATCTGGAGCAGTAACTAAATCTTCCATCAGATTGAATAAGCCCTGATAATTTTCAAAATCACGTTTTGTCAAAAGTCCCATCGCATGAAGGTTTGGCGCGAATATGTGAGCGTCCTCATAAATTGTTCTGTCTTGGATGATTTTTTTTCCACCTTTTTTGATCTCTAAAAGTTGCCCAAAACGACTATTGAGAAAGAAAATCTGAAGGTTGAAAGACCAGCGCTCCATCTCGTGATAAAAATCATCTAGATAGGGGTTTTTGAGAACCTCTTCATAATGAGCGTCCCAGCGGTAATGTTTTGCAAGTAGTTTAGTCAAGGTTGTTTTTCCGGCACCAATGTTACCGGCTATGGCAATATGCATGTTTGTTGATTTTATGGTTACTACTTTACGGCTAATAAAAATAGGCTCTTTTTTTGGAAGATAAAAGTATTTTGACCGTTGCAAGTATAAAAGATGTGCGGTTATTTTTTTTTGAGTAATAAAAAAAAGAAATATATTTGCATCATTAATAAATGAGGAAGGATTTGACTGATTGCACACCTCGAAAAAAAAATGCTAAAACAGAATTGCTTTCCTTAAGTGAAGTAATCTTCAAAGTCCTTCCTGAAAGCAAATTAAAATGGCCTATTTTTTTACCTCAGAATCTGTAAGTGAAGGACACCCAGATAAAGTAGCAGATCAAATTAGCGATGCATTAATCGATAATTTTCTCGCTTTTGATCCAGATAGTAAAGTTGCTTGTGAAACACTTGTAACTACGGGACAAACCGTCTTAGCGGGAGAAGTTAAAAGTGCTACATATCTCGATGTACAAAAAATTGCACGGGATACCATCAATAAAATTGGGTATACCAAAGGAGAATATCAGTTTTCTGGAGATTCTTGTGGAGTGATTTCCTTAATTCATGAGCAGTCTCAAGATATCAATCAAGGGGTGGATAAAGCAGATAAAAAATCACAAGGAGCAGGAGATCAAGGCATTATGTTTGGCTATGCCTCAAATGAGACAGATAACTATATGCCCCTAGCATTAGATTTATCTCATAAACTATTAATAGAGTTAGCAGCCATTAGAAGAGAAAATAAGGAAATTACTTATTTGCGTCCCGATGCTAAATCCCAAGTTACCCTTGAATATGATGATAATGATACGCCTATACGGATAGACACTATTGTTATTTCTACCCAGCACGATCCTTTTGATGAAAACGACGAGCGCATGCTTGCTAAGATTAAGCATGATATTATTTCCATCTTAATCCCCCGCATAAAAGCACAGTTGCCAGAACGCTTACAAGTTTTATTTGACGAGAATATCACTTATCATATCAATCCAACCGGGAAGTTTGTAATTGGCGGACCTCATGGAGATACAGGTTTAACAGGGCGTAAAATTATTGTTGATACTTATGGTGGAAAAGGGGGGCACGGTGGTGGTGCCTTTAGCGGGAAAGATCCCAGTAAAGTTGACCGCAGTGCAGCCTATGCTGCACGACATATTGCGAAAAATCTTGTTGCTGCGGGAATTTCAGATGAATTGTTAGTGCAATTGAGTTATGCGATTGGTGTAGCAGAGCCTACTTCTATTGCTGTAAATACTTATGGAAAATCAAATATTGCTTTAACAGATGGTGAGATTGCAGAAAAAATCAAAAGTATTTTTGACTTAACACCTTATGGTATTGAGCAAAGATTAAAATTGAGAACCCCTATTTATTCAGAAACAGCGGCATATGGACACATGGGAAGAACCCCAGAAACCATAACAAAAACATTTACCTCTCCTTATAGTGGAACAAAAGAAGTTGAGGTGGAGTTGTTCACTTGGGAAAAATTAGATCAAGTAGAAGCTGTTAAAACAGCATTTAATTTATAAAAAATGCAAAAAACCATTGTCCATAACGAATTGCAAAAACTTCGCTTAACAAACGGGCAGGTGTTGAGTTACCAGCATTTTGGGCAAGATTATCTCTCTGCACCTGTGATTGTGATTAATCACCCGCTAACCGCTAATTCTTGTGTTACTGGACTAGAAGGCTGGTGGAATGACTTGATTGGAAAAAATAAAACGATAGACACGAATGTCTACGCAGTCATTTGTTTTAATATACCAGGCAATGGTTATGACGGTTATTTTATTGAAGACCATAAACATTGGCATACTGGGACAATAGCAGGTTATTTTATCGCAGGACTTCGCCAAATTGGAATTAAAAAAGTACATACGCTTATTGGAGGATCCATTGGCGCAGGAATTGCCTGGGAAATGGTCACTTTAAGTCCCAATTTTATTCAAAAAATGATTCCGATAGGGGGAGATTGGAAATCTTCTGATTGGATGATTGCCAATACCTACATACAAGAACAAATCTTAGCCAGTAGTCCCAGACCGATCGAAATTGCCAGAATGCATGCCATGATGTGTTACAGAACGCCACAGTCCTTTAAATTAAGGTTTAACAGAACGATCAATAAAGAGCTAGGGATCTTTAATGTTGAATCCTGGTTGATGTATCATGGTGATAAACTCAAAGAGCGTTTCTCTCTTAAGGCATACAAGACCATGAATCATTTATTGGGTAGTATTGATATCACTCGAAATGGAAAGTCTTTTGAAGAAAATATTCAAAATATACAGTCTGAGATTCACATTATTTCCATTGATAGTGATCTCTTTTTTCCATTAAGCGAAGACTTAGAAACAGTAGAATTAGCCCAAAAAGCAGGGGTAAAAATAAAGCACCATGTGATTGAATCAGAATTTGGTCACGATGCCTTTTTGATGGAACCAAAGAAAGTAAAAGTCATTTTAGAAAATATTTTGAACCAATAAAAGCAAGCCCATGAAAGTTAGCTTAGAAAGAATTAACAAAGATTATTTATTTGAAGTTCGCAACGAAGCGGGACGCTCTGTCATTTTAGACAACAAGTCAAAAAATGAAGGTGTAGTCGCTGGGATTAGCCCCATGGAATTAGTCCTTATGGGAGTTGCGGGCTGTAGTAGCATTGATATAGTTGCCATTTTAGGAAAGCAAAAGATCAATCCAGATAGTTTGCGAATGGAAGTCCATGGTTTACGAGAAGAAGGAGCCGTTCCTGCCTTGTTTCACACCATAGAAATCACCATTCATTTAGAAGGCAAAGACATTACGCCAGAAAAGGCAAACCGCGCTGCAAAACTTTCTTATGAGAAGTATTGTTCTGTTTCAAAAATGATCGATACCGTCGCCGATATTCAATTCTCAATTATTCTAAACGGCAAAGCAGTATGAGTCATAAACTAGAAACTAAGGCTATTCGCACCCAGATGGAGCGCTCTCAATTTTCAGAGCACTCTACTCCCATGCACCTTACCTCCAGTTTTGTTTTTGAAGATGCCGAAGAAATGCGTGCCGCTTTCGCAGAAGAAAAACAACGTAATATTTACAGTCGTTTTACTAATCCTAATACTTCAGAGCTAGTCGCAAAAGTTGCCGATATGGAAGGTGCCGAAGATGGCGTTTCTTATGCTACAGGGATGGGTGCAGTCTTTGGGACGTTTGCCGCTTTACTCGATAGCGGGGATCATATTGTTTCTGCACGTTCTGTATTTGGATCAACGCACAGTACTTTTACAAAGTTTTTACCAAAGTGGAACATCAAGACCTCTTATTTTGATATTGCTAAACCAGAACAGGCCGAAGCTTTAATACAGCCTAATACAAAGATCATCTATGCAGAAACTCCTACTAACCCTGGGGTAGACATTATAGACCTCGCTTTTTTAGGGGAGCTTGCCAAAAAGCATAATTTGATCCTAGTGATTGATAATTGTTTTGCCACCCCATATTTACAGCAACCCATCAAATTTGGCGCAGATCTAGTGATACATTCTGCAACTAAATTGATCGATGGTCAAGGAAGAGTTTTAGGTGGCGTTACTGTGGGAAGAAAAGACTTAATTCGAGAACTTTATCTCTTTGCTCGTAATACGGGTTCTGCATTATCTCCCTTTAACGCATGGGTTTTATCAAAAAGTATGGAAACCCTACCAGTTAGGGTAGATCGCCATTGTCAATCTGCTATAACCGTAGCAGAATTTTTAGAAAGTCACCCTAAAATCAACTGGGTAAAGTATCCCTTTTTAAAATCTCATCCGCAATATGAATTAGCGAAAAAGCAAATGAGTCAAGGAGGGAGCATTATAGCCTTTGAAGTAAAAGGAGGATTGAGTGCCGGGAGAAATTTCTTTGATAACATTAAGCTATTGTCGCTTTCTTCTAATCTAGGGGATTCGCGAACTATTGTTACGCATCCAGCCTCAACTACACACAGTAAGCTGACACTTCAAGACCGAGAAGCAGTTGGGATTACAGACGGGATGGTGCGTTTGTCTATTGGACTAGAACACCCAGAAGATATTCAAAACGATTTGGCGCAAGCCTTAGAAAAAATATAAATGACCGAGATTGAAAAAGTTTTAGCGGAAAAAATCTTAGTTCTTGACGGCGCCATGGGAACCATGTTGCAAGCCTATAAATTCGAGGAAGAAGATTTTCGTGGAGATCGATTTAAAGATCATCCTTCTCCTCTAAAAGGGAACAATGATTTGTTGTCCATTACTCAGCCAGAGGCAATCAAGGCGGTACATCGTAAATACTTTGAAGTAGGAGCAGACATAGTCGAAACCAATACATTTTCTTCTACCTCTATTGGGATGGCAGACTATGCCATGGAAGATTTAGTGTATGAACTCAATGTTCAATCTGCTCGACTTGCAAGAGAAGTGGCAGATGAGTTTACAAAAGCAAATCCACACAAGCCTCGTTTTGTAGCTGGGTCAATTGGACCGACAAACAGAACAGCAAGCATGTCTCCAGATGTGAATGACCCCGGGTTTCGCGCAGTGACTTTTGACGATTTAGTCGAAGCCTATAGCGAACAAGTAAAAGGATTAGTTGAAGGGGGGTCAGATGTTTTATTAGTAGAAACGATTTTTGATACACTCAATGCAAAAGCGGCCCTTTATGCCATAGATGTTTTAAAAGAAGAAAACAATTGGGATATTCCAGTCATGGTGAGTGGTACCATTACCGATGCCAGCGGAAGAACCCTTTCTGGACAAACAGTAGAAGCTTTTGCTGTTTCGGTTTCCCACATCCCTTTATTAAGTGTAGGGTTCAATTGCGCTTTAGGAGCAGATCAATTACTGCCTTATTTACGTCGTTTATCAAATACTACAGATGTATTAGTCTCTGCTCACCCTAATGCAGGATTGCCTAATGCCTTTGGAGCCTATGATCAAACCCCAGAAGAAATGCGGGATTTGATTAAAAAGTACCTAGACGAAAGCCTAGTGAATATCATCGGCGGATGCTGTGGTTCAACCCCAGAGCATATCCAATTGATTGCAGAGGTGGCCCAAGATTATACTCCTCGTAAAGTCTCAACAACCGTATAATGAAAGCGCGTTATTTAAAACTTTCTGGTCTTGAGCCTTTGGTGGTAACACCTGAATCTAACTTTGTCAATGTAGGAGAGCGAACAAATGTCACTGGCTCACGACGCTTTTTAAGGTTAATCGAGCAAAACGATTATAATACCGCCGTTGAAATTGCCCGCGACCAAGTAGAAGGAGGCGCACAGATTCTAGATGTCAATATGGACGAAGGGATGATTGATGGCGTTAAAGCCATGACAAAATTCCTTAATCTATTAGCAGCAGAGCCAGATATTTCTCGAATTCCTATTATGATCGACTCTTCTAAGTGGGAGATTATTGAAGCTGGTCTAAAAGTCGTTCAAGGAAAATGTGTGGTGAATTCAATTAGTTTAAAAGAGGGAGAAGAAAACTTTATTAGGCAAGCCAAAATCATTCGCCGTTATGGCGCTGCTGTAATTGTAATGGCCTTTGACGAAGATGGACAAGCAGACACCTTAGATCGTCGCATTGAGATTTGTGCGCGCTCTTACAAGGTTTTAGTCGAGCAGCTTAATTTTCCACCAGAAGATATCATCTTTGACCCTAATGTATTTCCTGTAGCTACAGGAATGGAAGAACATAAACTCAATGCACTAGACTTTTTCAAATCGGCAAAATGGATTCGTGAAAATTTGCCACATGCGCATGTAAGTGGGGGAGTGAGTAATGTATCTTTCTCTTTTAGAGGAAACAATCTTGTTCGCGAGGCGATGCATTCGGCCTTTTTATACCACGCCATTCAGCACGGGATGAATATGGGGATCGTCAATCCTACCATGTTAGAAATTTATGACGAAATCCCAAAGGATTTACTCGAACATGTAGAAGATGTTCTCCTCAACAGAAGAGAAGATGCAACAGAGCGATTGTTAGATCTAGCTGAAACTTTGATTAATAATCAAAAGGATAAGAAAGTTGAGGTAAAGGCTTGGCGTAGTGATGCGCTACAAGACCGAATTACCCATTCCTTAGTCAAAGGGATTGATGAGTTTATTGAGGAAGATGTAGAAGAAGCCCGTCTCGCTTCAGAAAAGCCCATTCACGTCATTGAAGGACACTTAATGACAGGAATGAATGTAGTGGGAGATCTCTTCGGATCTGGAAAAATGTTTTTACCACAAGTGGTTAAATCTGCTCGAGTAATGAAAAAGGCTGTGGCCTATTTATTACCCTATATAGAAGCCGAAAAAGATGGGAAGCAACAAGCTGCCGGGAAGATATTATTGGCGACAGTTAAAGGGGACGTTCACGATATTGGGAAAAATATCGTGGGGGTTGTACTGGCTTGTAATAATTATGAAATCATCGATTTAGGGGTTATGGTTCCGCCAGAAAAAATCATTGAAACTGCGAAGCAGGAGCAAATAGATATCATCGGTTTATCTGGGTTGATCACTCCCTCTCTAGACGAGATGATTTATATCGCACAAGAGTTAAAGCGTCAAGAATTAAATATTCCTTTATTGATTGGTGGTGCAACTACTTCAAAAGCCCATACCGCAGTCAAGATTGCGCCAGAATTAGAAACTTCTGTTGTGCATGTTAACGATGCCTCAAGAGCAGTTACCGTTGTGGGGAGTTTGTTGAATAAAGAAAATGCGCCAGTTTACAAAGCGCAAATTCGTGAAGAATACGATAAGTTTAGAGCGAAGTTTTTAGACCGTCAAGAAACCAAAGAACACATTCCTTTAAGTCTTGCACGCGAGTGTAAGTTAGCATTAGACTGGGAATGCTTTACACCATTTGCACCTCAGCAATTAGGGGTACAGGTCATTGAATATCAAGATTTAGATGCTTTGGTGCCCTATATTGATTGGAGTCCTTTCTTTCGATCATGGGACTTGCACGGGCATTATCCCGCCATTTTAAATGACGAAATAGTAGGAGAGCAAGCAACAGAATTATTTGCCGACGCACAAGTGCTCTTGACAGAAATCCTCGATAAAAAATTATTGACTGCCAAAGCCGTTTTTGGGCTTTTCGCTGCTAATACTGTGGAAGAAGATGATATAGAAGTTTATGCCGATCAAGATCGGAAAAAGACTTTGGGGAAATTCCTCAGCCTTCGTCAACAATTAAAAAAGCGACCAGGAAAACCGAATATTGCTTTGGCCGATTTTATCGCGCCTAAAGCCACTGGATTAAATGATCATATCGGTGCATTTTGCGTTACAGCTGGGTTTGGAACTGCAGAAATTGCTAAGCAATATGAAGACAATAATGACGATTATAATGCCATTATGATCAAGGCCCTTGCCGATCGTTTTGCTGAAGCTTTTGCAGAATACCTTCACCGCGAAGTGAGAGTCAAACACTGGGGATATGCTGCCCAAGAAAGTTTAAATAATGAGGCCTTAATCAAGGAGCAATACAAAGGAATTCGCCCTGCACCGGGCTATCCCGCTTGTCCAGACCACTTAGAGAAAAACACTATTTGGAATTTACTCCAAGTGGAAGAGCGCATCGGGGTAACCCTTACCGAAAGCCTAGCCATGTGGCCAGCTGCATCGGTTTCGGGTTATTATTTTGCCCATCCAGAAGCCCAGTATTTTGGCGTCGGTAAGATTACACAAGACCAACTAGAGAGCTATGCTCAAAGAAAGAATATCACCCTACAAGAAGCCGAAAAATGGCTTCGTCCCAACTTAAAATAAGACACAGTGAAAGTAACGGAACACATTGCTAAAGCAAAAAATCAAACGCAATTTACCTTTGAGATTCTTCCGCCCTTGAAAGGACAAAATATTCAATCCATCTATGATTCAATCGATCCATTGATGGAGTTTAAACCACCTTTTATCGACGTGACCTATCATCGCGAGGAGTATGTGTACAAAGAATTAGCAGGTGGATTATTAAAAAAGCATGTAATACGCAAGCGCCCAGGAACTATAGGGATTTGTGCCGCGATACAGCACAAGTACAACGTAGATGCAATTCCCCATATTTTATGTGGAGGTTTCACCAAAGAGGATACCGAAAACTTCTTGATCGATCTCGACTTTTTAGGCATCGATAATGTCGTGGCCTTACGTGGGGATGCCGTTAAAAGCGAAGTGTATTTTAGTGCGAATAAAGATGGGCACGCTTATGCTAATGAGTTAGTTGGGCAAATAACTGACTTAAATCAAGGGAAATATTTGGACGAAGAAATTCAGAATACCTCCAATACAGACTTCTGTATCGGGGTATCGGGTTATCCAGAGAAACATATGGAAGCCCCAAGCTTAGAAAGTGATCTACACTTTTTAAAGAAAAAAATCGCCGCTGGAGCAGATTATATTGTTACCCAAATGTTTTTTGACAATCAAAAGTTTTTTGAGTTTCAGGACAAATGCAAAGAAGCTGGCATCAATGTGCCTATTATCCCGGGATTAAAACCCCTAGCGACTAAAAAGCAATTGAACGCTTTACCGCATCGTTTTCACGTCGATCTTCCGGACGATTTAATTCGCGCTGTGATTGATTGTAAAGACAATAAAGCCGTTCGCCAAGTAGGGGTAGAGTGGTGCATTCAACAAAGTCAAGAATTAAAAGACGCAGGAGTTCCTTTCTTGCATTATTATTCGATGGGGAAATCAGATAATATCAAGGCAATTGCTGAGGCGATTTTTTAAACAGTTAGCTGGTTAAACAGTTCCGCTAAATTTTCATTCTTTTGATTGAGGGAGAGAATCTTTAATTGATTATCGTGGGCAAAGTCAAAGACTTTTGGACGAATGTCCTCTTGACCATTGCAATACAATTCGTACTGAAAGTCAAAGGTATTGACGGCCTTGGTGATGCCTTCAATTTTACTTAAGGCTTCGGTTTCGATGCGGTAATCAAATTCCACTTGGATAATTTGTTGTTGGCCTTTTCTAAGGCTGTCTAGGCTTTGGTCTGCGACGACTTTTCCTTGTCGTATAATGATAACGCGATCGCAAACACTTTCTACTTCTGATAGTATGTGGGTGGAAAATAAGACAATTTTCTCTTCGCCCAGTTGACGAATGAGTTTTCTAATCTCAATCAATTGATTGGGATCTAAGCCGGTGGTGGGTTCGTCGAGAATTAGAATTTCTGGATCGTGAAGCAGGGCTGCTGCGAGTCCTACCCGTTGTTGATACCCTTTTGAGAGGGTGTTGATCTTTCTTTTCTTTAACTCGTTTAGCCCAACTTTGTCAATGACTTGATCAAAGGGGGCATTTTTAATGTGGTATAAGCCTGCTATAAATTGGAGATATTCTAGTACGTACAAATCAGGATAAAGCGGGTTATTTTCAGGTAAATAACCCGTGACCTGCTGTATGCTTTTGATGTCTTTACGCAGGTCTTTTTCTCCGTAGAGAATTTCCCCTTCCCAGTCTTTTAAGTAACCGGTCAATATTTTCATGAGGGTAGATTTCCCTGCCCCATTTGGGCCTAACAAGCCCACAACTTCCCCTGCTTTTAATTCAAAGGAGACTCCTTTTAAGGCAGTCACTGCGGGATAGCTTTTGGCAATATTGTGAAGTTGTAACACGGCGTACTTTTTTGCTAAAGATAAAACTTTACATTCTTTTGTGCATCCATTTTGGCATGTTCGAAAAAATAAAAGCGATCAATGCCCAGCGTTTGGTTACATACACCACCGCTTTTTTACGTTGAAGTGCTTTATAGATTTGTTTAGCGGCTTTTTCTTTTGGCGCCATCCAGAAGATACCACTTCCTTGTACCATATCGGTATCCACAAAACCGGGACGAATATCCGTTGTATGGATAGGGAGTTTTAGTTTATAAAAGCGTTGCCTTACCCCTTCAAAATAATTTGATTGGTAAGCCTTAGTCGCGTTGTAAGAAGGGGTTAAACGTCCCCCTCTACGACTAGCAACAGAGGAAATATTGGCCAAATGGCCATGGCCTTGTGCTTCAAAAAAATGCACGCCCCAATTCACCATTTTAGTAAAGGCAATCACATTAAGTTGATTGGTGGCATTTTCAATTGAATAATCTAAGGCTTTGTTGAGTACGCCCATTCCTGCCGAAATAACAAAGAGATCTAAGCCTCCTAATACAGTTACAAGACTGTCGAGTTCTTTTTCTGCATCGGGGTGGGTTGCATCAGAAACCATGGGGAAGATCGCCTCAGGGTAGAGGGTCTTGATCTCATCCAGCATTTCGCCTCTGCGTCCTGTGATGCCTACTTTGTAGCCTCGCTGAGCTAAAACAATGGCGAGGGCTTTTCCAATTCCGGAGCTTGCTCCTACAATAATCGCTTTCTTTGACATGTTTATAGATTTAGGTGAGTATCGTCACAAAAAGGTCCTTTTTTTGTGGCTTTGCAGTTGCACAGACGTACTTCGCCCGTTCTTTTTGCGGTAAACTTTAAAGGTTTGACTTTACTACCGTGATGGGAACCATCACAAAAGGGTTGTTGGCTACTTTTGCCACAGGCACACCATAGGTAGTTTTCTCCTTTAGTTAAGGATACTGTTAAAGCGTCATTTGTTGCTGTTTTGTGGTGTTGAAAATCTTTATGCCAGTCGCTCTCCTTATCTTTTGATTTGATAAAAGGGTAGAAGTAGCCGGCGGTCCAGTCGTCTTCGGTTTTCTTTTGCAAGCCGTATTCTTGTGGGTAAGCAGTTTGGAACTTTGCTGTTCCAAAGAATTGATCCCATAAGCTAAACATGTTTCCAAAGTTCGCATTGGGGTCACTCGAATTATCGAGCATAGAAGTCCCATGATGCGCATGATGAAAAGAAGGCGTAATGATAATCCGCTCGATAACTTTAATAAAAGGAGTTAAAAAGGCGTATTTATAAAAAGGCGCATCCCATTTGATTCGACTGTGTGAACTGATGATAATGGCTTGTTTAATCACGAGTCCTAGCGCGACAGCTTTGGCACCGCCTGCAAAAACGATAAAGCCCACCCACCAGATATTTGGCATCATGATATAGTACAATAGGGCATTGCGATAAGACACAAAATAGCCCATTTCTTCCGCTTGATGGTGACTGCGATGCAGCTTCCATAAAAAGGGGTACTCATGCGCAGAGCGATGATACCAATACTGCAAAAGATCATCTATAAGGAGGTATCCAAAGAAGACGGTAACAAAAGAAAGACCAGAGAGTAAGTTTGCACTTGCAGGATAAAAAGTATTCCCCAATAAAAACACTGTGGTAACTATAGCGGGTTTTATTCCAGCAGAAAGAAAGAAGAAGCTAAAAACTTCTTGTAACCAGTCTCCTTTTTTACGTTTTGAATTGCGCAGGTATCCTGCAAAAGATTCGATTAAGCCAAAGCCGATTAAAATCCCCAATACTAAATACACATCAAAGTTTTCGATGGCGAGGAGTTGTTGTAGTAGTGTCTTCATTTATTCTTCGTCGTTCGCTCTAAAGCTGGGAGTGATTCTTGCGTTTGTTTTTTGTTCAAAGCCATAGGCAATTTCAATCAAAGTAGGCTCGCTCCACGCTCGCCCAAAGAACGATAATCCAACGGGTAAACCATGGATGTCTCCCATTGGGACGGTGATATTAGGGTAGCCTGCCCAGGCCGCTGGGGAAGAACTTCCCACATGATAATTGTCTCCGTTAAGCCAGTCTGTACTCCAGGCGGGACTTCCAGTAGGGGCAACGATGGCATCTAAATCGTGTTCATCCATAACGCGATCAATCCCTTCTTTTTGACTCATGCGTCGAAGATTCGCTAAAGCGGTTTGATAAGCCTCACTTGCTAAGTCTTCTTTTTCATTCGCCATTTTCAAATAGGCTTGATTGTAATATTTTAATTCGATTGAATCTGCTTCGTTAAAGGCGATTAGTTCGTCTAAGTTTTTGATGGGCGCATTCTCGCCCAAAGCAGCAAAGTAAGCATTGAGCCCCTCTTTGTATTCGTGTAGCATAACCTGAAAAGAATTCCCTCCTGTCGCTCTAGGAGCAATATTGTCTATTTCAATTACTGCAGCTCCTGCTGCTTCAAGCGTTCGAATCGATTGACGCACTAAGCTATCCACTTCGGCATTTTGACCTAAGGGCGCAGTATAAAGTGCAATGCGTTTTCCCGCTACCCCTTCTTTCTTTAAAAACGGAGTGTAATCGTTTAAGGCAACTCTGCCTTCTGCAAGGGTTTTACTGTCTTGATCGTCTATAGCGGTAAGGGCACCTAAAGCGATGGTCGCATCAGTTAATGTTCTTGCCATAGGACCAGCGGTATCTTGGGTAAAAGAAATCGGGATAATCCCAGAACGACTAATCAAGCCCACTGTGGGTTTAATTCCCACAATTCCGTTGGCATTAGAAGGGCATACAATCGATCCATTGGTTTCTGTTCCTATGGCTAAAACCGTAAGGTTAGCAGAAACGGCTACCCCAGATCCAGAACTCGAGCCACAGGGATTGCGCGTGAGAACATAAGGGTTTTTGGTTTGTCCATTCAGGCCACTCCAACCACTAGAAGAGTTTTGCCCTCTAAAGTTAGCCCATTCGCTTAGGTTGGCTTTCGCCAAAATAACTGCGCCAGCAGCTCGCAATTGCTGTGCAAGTGGACTGTCTTGTAAAGGTTTAGAAGCTTTTAATGCCCTTGATCCGGCGGTGGTGTACATTTGATCATGGGTGTTGATGTTGTCTTTTAATACGATGGGAATTCCGTGTAATGGTCCACGGGATTGTCCGTTAGCTAATTCTTCATCGAGTACTTTGGCGATGGCAATCGCCTCTGGATTAATTTGTAAAATCGAGCGAAGTGTAGGCCCGTTTTTATCGATCTGCTCAATGCGATCTAAATATGCTTGGGTTACCGCTTTAATAGAAAAGTCTCCTTGCATATATCCAGTAGATAAATCACTAATGGTCGTTTCGATAAAGCGAAAGTCGTTGAGGTCTTTTTCGACCCTTTTATCCACATTTATGCAGGCAATAAACAAAAGAGGTAAAAGAAATATAGTTTGTCGTAACATTTTGATTCAAGTTTGTTTGTTTTGTATGTAAATTACTTCTTTTTCTAAAAAAAATGGAGCAAAAATTTGTTTTTGTCTAATGTGGGCTTAGATTTGCACTGTTAATGAAACAGATGAACAATAGGTTTTTTTATTACAACAATTTTTTTTACTTCTATACAGAAGCAGGAGGGACTTTGTAGTACACTAACATTACAATATAAATAAAGTCCTGACAAATGTTCGGGACTTTTTTTTTGGAATATAAATGGAAACTAAAATCGCAATTCAGGGAATTAAAGGCTCTTTTCATCATGCCGTGGCAATGGACTACTTTCATGATGATGTTTATTTAAAAGAGTGTCTTAGTTTTGACGCTGTTGTTGAGGCTCTTCTCTCTGGAGAAGTCAAGCAAGCTATAATGGCTTTAGAGAATTCTATTGCTGGATCCATTATCCCTAATTATGCCTTAATCGACCACAACAATCTTAGTATAGTAGGAGAATACAATTTAACCATTCATCATACTTTGATGGCTTTGTCGGGGCAAACCATTGATGACCTTCAAGAGGTGCATTCTCACCCTATGGCCTTGTTGCAGTGCAAGGAGTTTTTTCGAAATTATCCCCATATTAAATTGATTGAAGCCTCTGATACTGCTAATGTTGCCAAAATGATCGCAGAAGAGCAACGCCAGGGAATTGCTGCCATCGCTCCAAAAGCCGCTGCCCAAATTTATGGCCTCACAGTTTTAGCCGAATCAATCCAAACCATCAAAAACAACATCACTCGTTTTGTGGTGGTCCAAAAAAAGAATGGCAGTTTAGCCCAAGACCAAATCAATAAGGCTTCTTTGAAATTTATTTTAGATCACCAAAGAGGGAGTTTAGCGGCAGTACTCAACGTAATGAGCGATTGCTTGTTGAACTTGACAAAAATACAGTCGCTTCCTGTGATTGAAATCCCGGGGAAATACGCCTTTTTTGTCGATGTGACTTTTGACACCTTTGAGCAATACGAAAAAGCACGCCAGATTTTAAAAATCATGGCCTTAGAATTTAAAATATTAGGCGAATACGCCGACGTTAAGAAATGAAAGTAAGTACAGCAACACGATTGGAAAGCGTAAAAGAATACTACTTTTCAAAGAAGTTACGCGAAGTGGCAGCTCTAGTTCAGGCAGGGAAACCTGTGTTGAATATGGGGATAGGGAGTCCTGATCTTCCTCCGCATCCTTCTGTTGTTGAGGCACTTAAAGAGGCAATGGCCCATCCGCGGGCCAATATGTATCAAAGCTATCAGGGTCTTCCAGAATTACGCGAAGCGATTGCTCATTTTTACAAGCGTAATTATGAGGTTGTACTAGATCCTTCTTCGGAAGTACTTCCTTTAATGGGATCTAAAGAAGGAATTATGCATATCTCCATGGCCTTTCTCAATAAAGGCGATGAGGTGTTGATTCCTAATCCGGGTTACCCTACTTACAACGCTGTGACGCAACTAGTCGAGGCTACTCCAGTTTTTTATGACTTAAAAGCTGAAAATAATTGGCAACCAGATTTTGATGCACTAGAAGCCCTTGACACTTCTAAAATCAAATTAATGTGGTTGAATTATCCCCATATGCCTACTGGGGCAGATGTAGATCATACCACCCTGAAAAAATTGATTCAATGGGCCGCAAAAGAAGAGATTTTGTTGATCAATGATAATCCCTATAGTTTTATCTTAAACGATGATCCCCAAAGTATTTTGTCCCTTCCTGGAGCAAAAGACGTTGCTATGGAATTAAATTCCTTGAGTAAGTCCTTTAATATGGCCGGCTGGCGGGTTGGAATATTATCGGGGAATGCTGAAAATATTCAAGCCGTTTTAAAGGTGAAAAGCAATATGGATTCGGGAATGTTTTATGGTATTCAGCAAGGGGCGATTGCTGCTTTAAATGCACCCAACTCCTGGTTTGTAGAACTGAATGCTACCTATAAAAAACGCAGAAAATTAGTCGAGGAATTAGCTACATTAATGAATGCCACCTTTGATCCTAACAGTGTGGGAATGTTTGTTTGGGCGAAGTTAAATGACCCTTCTGTCGCTGCAGAAAAATACATTGATCAAATCCTCTATGAGAAGGATATCTTTATCACCCCAGGAACTATTTTTGGAACACAGGGAGAAGGCTATATTCGCTTTTCACTTTGCGTGAATGAAGATCAAATATCTACCGCTATAAACCGAATGAAAGCATGAAAATATACGTCATCGGTATCGGTTTGATCGGGGGTTCTATGGCCTTAGAGCTGAAACAGTTGTTTGACGATTGCACCATTATAGGCGTTGATCAAAGTGAGACTCATCTGGAGGAAGCACTATCTTTAGGGATCATCGATGAAAAAGGAGGTCTGGACACTTTAGCAGAAGCAGATCGTGTGATCTTGAGTATTCCAGTAAAAGAATGTCTTCGTTTATTACCTAGTATTTTAGATCAATTGAATAATGACGCTTTGTTGTTTGATGTAGGTTCTACCAAAGAACAGTTGTGTAAGGTGGTAGAAAACCACCCCAAACGCGATCAATACCTCGCAGCTCACCCTATTGCGGGGACAGAGTTTTCTGGACCAAAGGCAGCCCATATAGGATTGTTTAAAGGGAAACCACAAATCTTATGTGAAGCAAAAAAAACCCGTGCCGATTTATTGACTTGGTCAAAAACCACCTTTCGCCAAATGGGCATGTACTTGCGTTTTATGGGGCCAAAAGAGCACGACCGGCACATGGCCTGTGTTTCTCACTTATCTCATGTAAGCTCTTTTATGTTAGGGAAAACGGTCCTCGAGCAAGAAACCAATGAGCAAAACATTTTTGACCTTGCAGGCAGTGGATTTGAATCTACCGTCCGTTTGGCAAAAAGTTCCCCAGATATGTGGGCGCCCATCTTTGAGCAGAATAAAGAAAATGTATTGGAAATTCTTTCTGCTTACATTAAAAATTTAGAAGCTTTCAAAAGCAAATTAGCAGCAGATGCTATCGATGATTTACACCAACAAATGAAACATACCAACCAATTAACAACCATCTTAAACGGAATAAAACACAATAATTAGATATGGAGAATACACCAGCAATGCGCGAATGGTTAAACGACTTTGGTCTTTCGCACCCTTTAGTAATCGGTGGACCTTGTAGTGCCGAAACTGAAGAACAAGTCATGAAAATTGCTCATGAACTAAAAGATACAGATGTAACGGTTTACCGTGCAGGTATCTGGAAACCTAGAACCCGTCCTGGCAATTTTGAAGGAGTAGGAGCAATTGGTCTAAAATGGCTACAACGTGTAAAAGAAGAAACAGGTTTATTAACGGCTACTGAGGTAGCGAATAAAGACCACGTAAAACTTGCTTTAGAACACGATATCGATATCTTATGGATCGGTGCACGTTCTACGGTAAGCCCTTTTATCGTGCAAGAAATTGCTGATGCATTAGAAGGAACAGATAAAATTGTTTTGGTTAAAAATCCCGTTAACCCAGATGTAGCTTTATGGCTAGGTGGGGTTGAACGTTTATACACTGCAAACATTAAAAACCTAGGTTTAATTCACCGTGGATTCTCTGCTTATGGAAAGTCTAAGTACAGAAATAATCCAGAATGGCAAATTGCTGTTGAAGTTCAAAATCGCTTTCCTGATCTCCCTTTAATCTGTGACCCATCTCACATTACTGGGAAACGCGATATGATTTTTGATACTTGCCAAATGGCCCTTGATTTAAACTTTGACGGTTTAATGATCGAAAGCCACTGGGATCCAGATAATGCATGGAGCGATGCTGCACAGCAAGTTACCCCTAATGCTTTAGTTCAAATTATGAAAGATTTAAAAATCAGAGAAGCTACAACAGATGAGGAAACTTATCAAGCTGAATTGCAGAACCTTCGTGCTCAAATCGATGTAGCTGATCAAGCGATTTTAGACACCTTAGGCAAGCGTATGAAAGTTGCCGAAGCAATCGGGGAATTAAAGAAGACCAATAATGTTGCAGTACTTCAAAACAAGCGCTGGAATGAAATCCTTGGAAAAATGGTTTTAGAAGGAGAGAGCCGTGGATTGTCAGAAGAGTTTGTTCTTCGAATGTTTAAGGCAATTCACCAAGAGTCGATTAATCATCAAGAACAAATCGTCAACAGATAAACAAAAAAACCGCCACAAGGCGGTTTTTTTATATATATTGTTATAATTAAATACAACATTATGCCCTTTTCAAACCTAAATTTAATGCGCCAGTCAAGAACAGATTTGGCACCCCACTGGGGCCTCGGGGTTCTGGTAGCCTTTGTCTATGTAATTATTGTGGGAGTTCCTTCCAGTATCTTTCCAGATGGGGAAGGTGTAATCAGCTTATTATTATCAGGTCCGCTCTCTGTAGGCTTAGCCTATTTTTCGTTTTCTGTGATAAGAGGAGAAACACCCCATTTTTTCCAGTTATTTGATGGCTTTAAAGTTTTTGGGAAAAGCTTTTTAGCGAACCTTTGCTACACAATATTGGTCTTTGTTGGGATCGTTTTATTGATTATTCCAGGGATAGTAGTTGGGATTGCACTTTCCATGACTTTTTATATCATGGCAGATCGACCTGAATTATCTTTTAGTGAGTGTTTAAACGAAAGTTGGAACTTGACTTCAGGGTATCGTATTAAATTGTTAGGCCTTACTTTGCGATTTATCCCATGGTATATACTAGGTCTATTATGCTTAGGAGTAGGAGTGCTTATCGTAATTCCGTGGCACTTTGTTTCTTGTGCACGATTTTATGAAGAATTAAAAAAGGAAAAATCTAATCAGTAAAGTAGATTACTTTCTTTTTTTCGAGCGATTGTTTCGAGAATAATTTCGCTTTTTTGGTCCTGCTTTGACAGGTTTTTTAACAGAGGCCTCTTCTATGGCGTCGTGGTCTTCCATAAATGGATGATTTTCTAAGCGAGGTATTTTTTGTTTGATGAGTTGCTCAATATCTTTGAGGTAAGGGCGTTCTTCTGCCATGCAAAAGGAAAGCGCAATCCCGCTGGCATTAGCTCGACCTGTTCTACCAATGCGGTGGACATAAGTTTCTGCAACATTGGGAAGATCAAAATTAATCACAAGTGATAGTTCGTCAATATCTATTCCTCTGGCTGCGATATCTGTAGCTACAAGGACATTTAGTTTTCCCATTTTAAAATCCCCCAATGCTTTCTGTCTCATATTTTGAGATTTATTACCGTGAATAGCCGCTGATCGAATTCCAGATTGTTCTAGTTTTTTTACAATCTTATTTGCTCCGTGTTTGGTACGGGAAAACACAAGGACAGATTCGTTTTTACGCTCTTCAAGTAAGTGAACTAATAGTTTTGACTTATTGCCTTTGTTTACAAAATAAATGCCTTGCTCTACCTTTTCCGCAGTTGCTTGTTCTGGTTTGATGGTAACACGTTCAAATTTACCCAACATTTTTTTAGACAGTTCGACGATTGTTTTTGGCATGGTGGCCGAAAAGAAAAGCGATTGTCTTTTTTTAGGGAGATGAGCAATTATTTTTTTGACATCATGAATAAAGCCCATGTCCAGCATTTGATCTGCTTCGTCTAACACCACATGTTCCAAATCTTTAAAAGTGATATGACCTTGACTCATTAAATCCAATAATCGTCCTGGGGTTGCAATTAATATGTCAACACCATTACGCAAGTTTTTCACTTGTTGGGCTTGTTTAACCCCACCGAAAATGACGGCGTTTCTAAGGTTGGTGAACTGGCTGTAGGCGGTAAAGTTTTCGGCAATTTGAATGGCGAGCTCACGTGTTGGAGTGACTACTAGGGCTTTTATTTTACGTCTTCCTTTTCCGTTGGATTTGTTTTTGCACAAATGGTTTAAAATGGGAATACCAAAGGCAGCAGTTTTTCCTGTTCCAGTTTGTGCAACGCCCAACAAATCATGCCCTTTTAATAAAATTGGGATGGCTTTTTCTTGGATAGGAGTAGGCTGGGTATAGCCTTGTTTTTCAAGTGCTTTTAGTATGGGTGCCGCTAGGGCGAGATCGTTAAATTTCATGTAGTTGTATAACTTTGCTAAAGTACGCTTATATTTTGACCTATAGGGAATAAAAAAAACCGCCCAAAGGCGGTTTTCTTAAATCAATATTAATTGTTTTAGGCTAATGCTTTCGCAATTCGCGCAATTGCTTCTTTAATGTTCTCTACAGAGGCAGCATAAGAAATACGGATACAATCTCCATTTCCAAAGGCGTCGCCTGTTACCGTCGCCACGTGAGCTTCTTCTAATAAATAGAGCGCGAAGTCAGAGGCATCATTAATGGTTTTTCCTTTCATTGTTTTACCAAAATAATAAGAAACATCTGGAAATACATAAAACGCTCCTTCTGGCTCATTCATACGAAAACCTGGAATGGCAGAAAGTAATTCTATAATCAATTTTCGGCGACTTTGGAACTCATCTACCATGTATTGAATATTGCTTACCGGTGCCTCAAGGGCAGTAATGGTTGCACGTTGCGCGATACAATTTGCTCCAGAAGTAATCTGGCCCTGCATTTTGTTACAGGCTTTAGCAATCCATGCAGGTGCTCCTATATATCCTATTCTCCATCCCGTCATGGCAAAAGCTTTTGCAACTCCGTTAACGGTGATCGTGCGGTCATATAATTCTGGAATAGCAGCAATGCTAAAGTGCGGTGTTCCATAATTAATATGCTCATAAATCTCATCAGACATAATATAAATGTCAGGATGTTTTTCAAGTACTTTTCCTAATGCACGGTACTCTTCCTCTGTGTAGATTGTTCCACTCGGGTTATTAGGCGAGTTAAACATGATGAGTTTAGTCTTAGGCGTAATGGCTGCTTCAAGTTGCTCTGGGGTAATCTTGAAATCATTGTCAATACTGGTAGGGATAATGGTTGATTTTGCTTCTGCCAGGGTAGCAATAGCAGAATAACTTACCCAATAAGGTGCTGGGAGTAGAACTTCGTCCCCAGGGTTGAGTAATACCATACACACATTAGCAATCGATTGTTTAGCTCCCGTAGAAACTACAATCTGGTTTGCGGCATATTCTAGCCCATTATCTCTTTTAAATTTAGTGGTGATGGCTTGTTTTAAATCAGCATATCCATCGACAGGAGAGTATGCGTTATAGTTGTCATTTACTGCTTGAATAGCAGCATCTTTAATAAATTCAGGAGTATTGAAATCTGGTTCTCCCAGACTTAATCCAATAACGTCAATTCCTTCATTTTTTAATTCTCTGGCTTTTGCAGCCATGGCAAGGGTAGCTGAAACAGGTAGACTGTTGATTCGTGCCGAAAGTGCCTCCATAATAATAGTCGTTTATGCGGGTTGAACCCCCATCTTTTTTAAATGTTTGAAGTGCGAAAATAAGGCACTTCTAGTAGTTTTATACTCGTTGTAAGGTAAATTAAACTCCTTTGCCGTTTTTTTCACAATTTTTGCAATATCTGTGTAATGGATATGACTAATATGAGGAAAAATGTGGTGTTCAATTTGGTGGTTTAAACCACCTGTAAACCAATTTACAAACCTGTTTTTAGTAGAAAAATTCACCGTGGTTAGTAATTGATGAATTGCCCAGGTATTTTTCATATTCCCAGTTTCTTTATCGGGTAAGGGCATTTGGGCATCCTCAATAACGTGAGCTAGTTGAAAGGTTAGGCTTAAAATAAGTCCAGCAGTATAATGCATAATAAAGAAGCCTAAAAGAATTTGCCACCATGGCATTTTCATGACCAGCATAGGGACGATGATCCATATCCCAGAATACATGATTTTTGTTCCGATTAAAATCATCCATTGGCGCATTGGTTGGAGTTTTTTACGATAAGTAAGTTTCTTTTTTAAGTAGCGTCTAATTTGTTGAAAATCAGACGTAAGTACCCAATTGAAAGTCAATAAACCATAGATAAAAACTGCGTAATAGTGTTGAAAGCGATGAAAAGAAAACCAATCACTGTGCTTTGAAAAACGAATAATTCTTCCTGCTTCTAAATCTTCATCATGCCCATGAATATTCGTGTAGGTATGATGTAAAATATTGTGTTGTACTTTCCAGTTATGTACATTACCGGCGAGCAAATAGATGCTTGCTCCCATGGTTTTATTAATCCAATCGTATTTTGAAAATGAACCATGATTCCCGTCGTGCATGACGTTCATACCCACTCCAGCCATACCAACACCCATGATAATTGCCAGGATGAGTTTAATCCAAATGTTGAGATCACTCAATAGAATGAGAAAGTAAGGCGCGACTAATAATGAAAACATAATCTTGGTTTTAAGGTACAATTGCCAATTTCCAGTTTTTAGTGCTTTGCGTTTTTTAAAATAATAATTGACACGTTTGTTTAAAGTTTGAAAAAATTTCTTTGGGTCTTTACGTGAAAATCTTAGGGGTTTGTTGTTCGATTGCTTTTCCATAGCAGATAAGAATGTATCTTTGAATGTTTTATTAAAACTACAAATTTTGACTCTTATACCGCACTATTTTCCATCTCTTTCTAAACATCAATATCAACAATTTGATAAATTGGAAGCATTATATAAAGAATGGAATGCACAAATCAATGTAATTTCTCGAAAAGATATTGATGCGCTATATGAAAAACATGTCTTACATTCTTTAGGGATAGCTAAGGTACAGTCGTTTAAATCGGGGTCAAGGGTTTTAGATGTAGGTACGGGGGGTGGTTTCCCTGGGATACCTTTAGCGATACTTTATCCAAAGGTTGATTTTTATTTAATCGATTCTATCGGTAAAAAAATAAAAGTGGTGCAGGCTGTCGCCGAAGCTTTACACTTGAAAAATGTTGAAGCAAGACATCAAAGGGCACAAGAATTCAAACAACCCGTAGATTTTATTGTGAGTAGGGCGGTAACTAAAATGGAAGATTTTGTTCCATGGGTTAAAAAAAACGTTAAAAACAAGGGGAGTCATAAGTTAAACAACGGCATCCTTTATCTAAAAGGTGGAGACCTTAGCGAGGAACTCGCTAACTTCCCAGCAGTGCAAGAATTTCCGCTTTCTGACTACTACAAAGAAGAATTTTTTGACACTAAAAAAGTAGTCTACCTTCCTTTAAAAAGTTAAAAAGCTCTTTGTTATCCCCTTTGGCATATTGCTTGTAGCAGTTTGTTTCTAAATCTTACTGTGATGTATCGAATTGTAATTGTCTATTGTTTTATTTTTTGTGTGATGGGCTTCGCCCAAAATCGCACTCAACCTGCAACTCAAGCACAAGAGTTGGGGAAAGTCTCTTGGTATAGAGATTTTGATCAAGCCATTGCGCTTTCGCAAAAGCAAAACAAGCCAATTTTTGTCTTATTTCAAGAAGTCCCCGGCTGTTTAACCTGCAGGAATTATGGAAAGGGAGTATTGAGTAGTCCTGTTATTATTAAAACCATAGAGACGCATTTTATCCCTTTAGCGATCTTTAATAATAAACCAGGAAAAGACAATGCCATACTCAAGCGATATGGGGAGCCCAGCTGGAACAATCCCGTGGTGCGCATCGTTGATGCAAAGGGCGAAAATTTGATTCGGCGTATTGCAGGAGATTATTCAAAATCCCGGGTAGCACAAGAAATGTTAGGGGTTTTAGAAAAGCAACAAAAAGTAGTCTCTTCAGACTTGCGAAATCTCGCAAGCGGCTTGCGTTATTGAGTTTTCCTTTTAGCTTTGATCTTCTCCAGCTTTTTTTGAATTCGTTTCAATTCTTCTTCTAAATGCTGCTCGATAATAGAATCATTTTTTGCCCTAAAGTGATGCATTTTAATGCGGGCATGTGACCTTAAACTGTCTAAGTCCATATCCATATCATCTAGTTTTAAATAGAACCCATTGTCTTCAAAATCATCCATCCAGATATGGAAGTTTTTGTCTTTAAAAACTTGATCAATTTTATGGGAAATTGAATCTGAAAGAAAGACCCCCATTTTAGTACCTATGTGATCTAGTCCGTTTAAAAGGCTGTCGAGATCTTCTTGATTAAAATTAAAACTATAGTTTGAAGTGACCCATTTATTTTGTTTTGTTCTAATGGAATCATAACGGATAAGGTTGCCGTTTTTGTCGTATTCTTTTGTGACTTTATACTGTACATCTGCCTGTTGTGCAAGCACAAAAAAGCAACAACTAAAGAAAAGGATAAGGGTTAGAAAGTAGGTTTTCATAAAAAACTGTTTTTTTGGGTTACCTTAAAAGTACACCCTTAAAAAACAGTCTCTTATGATTTTAACAAAATTTTATTCTCCTAAAAAAGGATAGCGATAATCTGTGGGCGTTAATAAAGGCTCTTTGATTAAACGTGGGGAAACCCATCTTAATAGGTTGAGTTTTGATCCTGCCTTGTCGTTCGTTCCTGATGCTCTCGCTCCGCCAAAGGGTTGTTGCCCCACCACTGCTCCAGTTGGCTTGTCGTTGATGTAGAAATTTCCTGCACTATTTTCTAGCGCATCTAGTGCAATCTCTGCAGCATAACGGTCTTTTGAGAAAATCGCTCCAGTTAGGGCATAGTCAGAGGTTTGATCAACAAGTTTTAAAGTGTCTTCATAGTCCTTGTCCTCATAAATATAAACCGTTACAACAGGCCCAAAAAGTTCTCTAGTCATGGTGTCATAGTGAGGGTTTGTCGTCACTAATACCGTTGGTTCGACAAAGTACCCTTTACTGTCATCGCAGTTTCCACCGTGTAAGATTGTTACTTCATCAGATTGTTTTGCTTGGTCAATGGCTTCTTTTAATCGGTTAAATGCAGCTTGATGAATTACAGCAGTAACAAAGTTGTTAGTGTCTTCTGGCGATCCCATTGTGATACTTTTAAGATCGCTTAGTACGCGATCTAATATGGTTTGTGCATTTGATTTTGGTAAATACACCCTTGAAGCGGCAGAACATTTTTGCCCCTGGAATTCAAAGGCACCACGAACAATACCCGTAGCAACTTCTTCTGCAGCGGCGCTGGGATGAGCAACGATAAAGTCTTTTCCACCAGTTTCTCCTACAATTCTAGGGTAGGTTTTGTATTGGTGAATATTTTGACCAATTTTTTGCCAAATATTCTTAAAGATAAAGGTGGATCCAGTAAAGTGAATCCCAGCAAAATCTGGAGAAGCAAGTACGATATCTGTGATCATAGCTGGATCACCCATTACCATATTGATTACCCCAGGAGGTAAGCCTGCTTCTTCAAAAACTTCCATGATAACATGGGCTGATAGGATTTGATGATCACTGGGTTTCCATACGATGGTATTTCCCATGATGGCAGGTGCCGCAGATAGATTTCCGGCGATAGCCGTAAAATTAAAAGGGCTAATGGCATAGATAAAACCTTCCAATGGACGGTAGCTTAATCTATTCCAGACTCCATCACCAGAATAAGGTTGTTCGTTGTAAATCTCTTCGGCAAATTGAACATTAAAACGCAAAAAGTCGATGAATTCACAGGCCGCATCTATCTCTGCTTGGTGAATTGTTTTTGATTGCGCTAGCATGGTGGAAGCATTAATCTTAGTGCGGTATGGTCCTGCTAATAAATCTGCGGCTCTTAAAAAAATGGTCGCCCTGTGTTGAAACGATAGTTTGCTCCAGGCATTTCTTGCACTTAATGCACTTTTGATAGCTTTTTCAACTTCTTTTTTTTCGGCTAAATGATAAGACCCTAATACATGCTGATGGTCATGTGGTGGTCGCATCTCTGCGGTATTTCCTGTCCGGATTTTTTCTCCGTTAATGGTCAAGGGAACCTCAGTGTTTTGGTGGTATAAATCTCTATATGTTTTTAGCACTGCTTTTACGTCATCACTGCCCGGGTAATAAGGGCGTAGAGGCTCGTTGAGCGCCTCAGGGCTTCTTGGAAAACTATTTTGCATGATTCTTTTTTTTCAAATAAAGAAAAATTAAATCAATTTAATGCAAAAGTGGCTGCTAATTTAAAGGTGGGGATTTCAACTTCAAATTCCTGAGCAGAAGAGAAGTTAACCATGGTGTAGAATCCACTCATCGCTCCTATGGGGGAGGTAATCAGACAATTGGATTGATAGGTGTGGATGTCACCAGATTTCAAAATCGGTTTTTTCCCGATTACGCCTGCTCCTTCAACAAAGTGGGGACGGCGATTAGATTCCATTATTTTCCAATTTCGATTGATTAATTGAACAACATCTTTGCTTTGATTTTCAATGCGAACAGTATAACGAAAGGCGTGGTTGAGGGTATTTTTTTTCAAAAAAGCCCCTTCGTACTTTGTTAGTACTGAAATTTTGATTCCTTTTGTGACTTGCTGAAACATAATTATTTCCTTAACTAATAACAAGTTAAGGAAAAATTAAATACAAATACAAAGCTTTAAGTTATAATAAATTTTTGAGGTAAAAATTTAACGTTCTAGTGCAAAAGATTGTGCTTGTCCAATGCCGATTAAAGCGTCGTATAGATCTCCGATTCCGCGGTGATAAACCAAAACAGTGTAAAGATTTTCTGTTTGAGAATAACTCCCAGAAATGCTGTTTTTTAAAGTGTTACCATCGATTACTTCTAGGTATTTATAGTTGTAGAAGCCTTGTTTTAAAAGGAGGATACCTTCATAGATTTCAAGGCTGGGATTGTATACCATTTTGTTTTCATCGGTTAAGGCGTAATTGTTGAACTTGCCATAGATGTAAATTTCTTCTTCTTTTAAGGAGTATTGTTTGGCGAGGCTAAAGTAAACTTCGGTATAATCTGCTTCAATATTGGGGTCGCCACCTTGAAGGGTTTGGATTAAGAAATTTCCATTAATATCTGGATAGTAGGTATAGGGAAAATCTTTTCTAGGGGCATCTGTATAGAGGTAGTGTTCGTATAATTCGCCTTTGTTGACATAGCTAATATTAGGGGTGACAGAACGTAAATCTTTTGTATCAAAATTGAGGTATTCGTTACCGCCTTCAAATTGAGTAGCTTCTTCATAGCGGTAAACCAAACTGTTGCCACTATTGTATTGCGGTACTGGAGCGAGAATACTGCTATTCCATTGATCGTTTTGTAGTAAGACTACCTTGAGGTCATTTTGAGGATTTCTAATCGAAAAAAGCGGATTGATGGTGAATTGTAAGTTTTGATGACTTAACAAGCGTTCCACTTTTTGTGTAGGGTAAACGCCCAGTTGTACTTGTGCTTTTTCTTCATAAATCATGAATTTTCTAGCAAACATTAACTCATCATAACTATTGTAAATTTCAATCATATAATTTCCTGAAATCCTAAAGCGAGTATCGTTTGTAGGGAGGGTAAGTGCATAATTGTTATAGGTCTGTAAGGTACCATAAGAACTATTGAAGTTTTCGATACGTTGGTTGTCAAAACCTTCGAGATATTGGTTTTGAATCAAGTCACTAGGAGTCCAGTCGTGATTAAAATGTTTAATGCGATAGTAGTAGTCGTTGTCTTGTGCTAGCAGGTCATCGAAGTAAAGTGTAAAAGATTCGTTACGTCTAATAAGGGGGATTTGTTGCAGTTGATCTGCTCTAGAAAAATAGATGGATTTTATAAAGTCAACTTTTGTTGATTCTTTGACAATTTGACCAACCGCTGATAGACTAAAACCAAATAGTAGGGCAAATAGAGTTAACTGCTTCATATAACAAAGATAAAGAAAACTTTAGCGGTACAATTTTTAAGCCACCGCTTATAATCTAAAGCTTAAACAACTTATTAAGAATGTTTATAAATAGCAAAAATTCATTTGATGAGCGTTTTTTGAAGCAAGTTTAAATTGCTAAATTTGCATGAATTTTAGAATTTAACGATATACAAATGTCCAAAGACATAAGAATTCGAAAAGGTTTTAACTTAAACCTTGATGGTGAGGCCGATAAGATATTGGTTGACATTCACCCCTCCAAAACATTTGCACTTAAACCAGGTGATTTCTTTTCTACTACGCCAAAACTTCTTGTCAAAGAAGGGGCTAAGGTAGAGAAAGGAACTCCCTTGTTTTTTGCCAAAGAAAATCCACGTGTTCACTTTGTGTCTCCCGTTAGCGGTGAGGTAACAGCGATTGTTCGTGGAGCAAAAAGAAAAATTCTTGAGGTAGTTGTTACCCAAGATGATGCAGCTGCTGCAGTAAAACACGAAATCCCTGAGTTAAATGCACTTGATCAAGAGCAAATAAAAGAGATTTTGTTGAAAGCTGGAGCATGGCCTTTTATCACGCAACGTCCTTATGGAATAATTGCTAGTCCAGAAGATACACCTAAAGCGATATTTGTTTCGACTTACACTTCTGCGCCATTAGATGTTGACTATGATTTTCTTTTGAAAAACAACAAAGTAGAATTCCAGAAGGGAATAGATGTTTTGGCGAAGCTAACAGAAAACCTTACCCTTACTGCAGATGCTAGCTTTAAAGGCTTTTTTGAGAAAATTGACAATGCTAATATTGTTGGTGTAAGCGGTTTGCATCCTGCTGGAAATGTAGGAGTGCAAATTCACCATCTCGCGCCCATCAATGCAGGAGAGCGTGTTTGGGTAGTAAACCCAGAAGATGTAGTTAACATTGGGGCATTATTTACTACGGGAGAATTTTCTGCGCAAAGAACAGTGGCCCTTGTGGGTTCTTCTGTTGGTAATCCACAATATTACAAAGCAACCATAGGAGCGTCTATAGCAGCGCTATTAGAAGGAGCAAAAATTGATAATGCTCAACCTAATCGCTATATCAATGGAGACGTTTTGTCAGGAACTGCGACTGCTCCAGATAATTACTTAGGGTATTACAACAATTTGTTTTCTATTATTCCAGAAGGAAATCACTACCGCATGTTTGGTTGGTTGCCTTTTGTGGATAATAACATTCCTAGTATGTCAAAGACATCTTTGTCATGGCTTTTTGGAAAGCGCAAAGCAAAAGTAAATACAAACCTCAATGGAGAAGAGCGTGCACTAGTTGTAACTGGGGAGATGGAAAAGGTATTACCGATGGATATCTATCCTATGCAATTGATAAAAGCTTGTATGGTTGAAGATATCGAGCGCATGGAAGCTTTAGGAATCTATGAGGTTGTTCCTCAAGATTTTGCTTTAGTGGATTATTCTAGTACTTCTAAAATTGAAGCACAGGATATTATTAAACAGGGAATTGAATTAATGATAAAAGAAGAAGGATAAAAAAGAGCGTATGAATTTTTTAAGAAAAACCCTAGACAACATTAAGAAGCCTTTTGGTAAAGGCGAAAAGTACGAGCGTTTTGCGCCTGCAATTAATGCTTTTGATACTTTCTTATTTGTACCGAATCACACAACCCATAAAGGAGCACACGTTCGTGATGCAGTAGATTTAAAGCGAACCATGGTTACTGTAATCATCGCTTTATTACCTGCTTTGGTATATGGTATTTACAATACAGGTTACCAATACTTTATTCAAACAGGAGAGGCTTTTACCTTTTTAGATGCCTTTATCCACGGAGCATGGAAAATCGTTCCTATGATTGCTGTATCTTATATTGTAGGATTAACCATTGAATTTATTTTTGCGATTTATCGCGGTCACGAAGTAAACGAAGGTTACTTAGTCACTGGGCTATTGATCCCGATGATCATGCCAGTTGATATTCCGTTATGGATGGTCGCTATTTCAGTTGCTTTTGCTGTTTTAATTGCAAAAGAGTCTTTTGGAGGAACAGGAATGAATATTCTTAACCCGGCTTTAACGGCAAGAGCTTTTGCATTCTTTGCTTATCCAACTTATATGTCTGGAAACAAAGTATGGGTTTCTGAGGCGTCAAGCGTTGATGCTATTTCAGGAGAAACAATCTTAGGGAGCCTTGCTGCCGGAAACGAAGTAAGCTACTCTTTCTTTGAAATGTTCCAAGGGGCTATCCCTGGATCTATCGCCGAAACTTCTACCCTTTGGGTAGCTGTTGGAGCCTTTATTCTTATTGCTACCGGGGTAGGGAGCTGGAGAATTATCGCAGGTGGAATCGGAGGAGCAGCTGTAATGGGCTTCTTGTTTAACCTTTGGGGAGCAAATGCTTTAATGAGTTTCGATTGGATGAATCACCTAGTAGTAGGAGGTTTTGCTTTTGGTATTGTCTTTATGGCTACAGATCCAGTATCTGCTGCACAAACAAATAGAGGGAAATGGATTTATGGAATTTTGGTAGGAATCTTCTGTATTCTTATCCGCGTCTTTAATCCTGCTTATCCAGAAGGAGTGATGTTAGCGATTCTTTTAATGAACGTCTTCGCACCAACCATCGATCATTATGTAATCGAGGCAAATATCAACCGTAGAAAAAAACGTTGGGCAACTGCTCAAATTAAAACTGCTTAATCATGAATAGAGACAGTAACGCATATACTTTCCTTTTTGCGACCTTAATGGTTTTTGTAGTGGCTTCTTCTTTAGCCTTTACTGCAACTTCTTTAAAGGATAAGCAAAACGAAAACGTAAGAAAAGAAAAGATGCAAAACATCTTATCGACTATCGGTATCTCAACCGATCGCGATAAGGCAGAAGGTTTGTACAATCAATACATTAAACAAGAATTAGCTTTAATCACAGATGGTTCAAACGACGAAACGGTGAATGCCTTTAAAGTCGAAATGGCTACTGAGACCAAAAAGCCTTTAGAGCAACAACGTTTTCCGTTGTACATCGCAGAAGTAGAAGAAGCTAAATACTATATCGTACCCTTGCGTGGTGCAGGACTTTGGGACGCCATCTGGGGATATATTGCTCTAGAAGACGATATGACGACCATTAAAGGAGCGGTTTTTGATCACAAAGGGGAAACGGCTGGATTAGGAGCAGAAATTACCCAAGAATGGTTTCAAGATCGTTTTGTAGGAGAGAAAATATTTAACTCCGAAGGACAATTAGTAGGAATCAATGTTTCCAAAACGAATAATGATCCTAAGGGTCTAGATAAAGACGATCACGAAGTTGACGCTATCTCTGGTGCGACCATTACAGGTGACGGTGTAACAGATATGATCAGTGAGCGTTTAGCCCACTATACAGCATACTTTAAAAATAATGTTCCTGTTGAAACTCCTGTAATTGAAGAAACACAAATGGAAGAAGTGTTAGACGCTAACGCGGAAGAAAATACAGTTGCATACCAAAATTAAACTCATGGCGAAGGAAAACCAACCCACCCAAAAACCCACTTTATTCTTCGTGAATAAAGAAAAAGAACCTTTGTTCTCTAAAAAGAATCGAGCGCTTCTTTCTGATCCTATGGATGACAACAACCCCATTACTGTTCAAGTATTAGGGATCTGTTCTGCTCTTGCGATCACAGTACAATTAAAACCAGCAATCGTGATGAGTATTTCGGTAATGGCGGTAATGGCAGCATCCAATGTGATTATCTCTTTATTGAGAAACCTTATCCCTAACCGTATCCGTATTATCGTTCAGTTAGTGGTAGTAGCAGCAATGGTAGTCCTTGTTGACCAAGTATTAAAAGCCTTTGCTTATGATGTTTACAAAGAATTATCCATCTTTATTGGATTGATTATTACCAACTGTATCGTGATGGGACGTCTAGAAGCCTTTGCCCTAGGAAATGGCGTATGGAAATCTTTCCTCGATGGAATTGGAAACGCAGCTGGATATGGTTTTATCTTAATCGCTGTTGCTTTCTTTAGAGAATTATTAGGTTCTGGAAAGTTAATGGGAATTCAAGTAATTCCAGATGTGGCTTATGCAATGGGCTATGAAAATAACGGTTTGATGTTGTTATCTCCCATGGCATTAATCACAGTAGGAATATTTATTTGGATACAACGTGCCCGTAACCGTAAACTCATCGAAAAAAACTAAATCATGGAAGCATACGTTAATTTATTTGTCAAGAGCATCTTTATTGAAAATATGATTTTCGCCTATTTTTTAGGGATGTGTTCTTATCTAGCGGTTTCTAAGACAGTAAAAACCGCTGTAGGTTTAGGAGCAGCTGTGATCTTTGTACTTTCTATCACTGTGCCGATTAACTTTTTATTAGATACTTATTTATTGAAGCCGGGCGCTTTAGCTTGGTTAGGAGCAGAATACGCAGAATTAGATTTAAGCTTTTTAAGTTTTATCATGTTTATCGCAGTAATTGCTTCTATGGTACAATTGGTTGAGATGATTGTAGAGAAATTTGCACCAGCTTTATATGGTGCTTTAGGGATTTTCTTACCCTTAATTGCAGTAAACTGTGCCATCTTAGGAGGCTCACTCTTTATGCAGCAAAAAGATTTTGCAGGAGTAGGCGAGTCTGCAGTCTACGGATTTGGTTCAGGAATTGGTTGGTTTTTAGCCATTATCGCTATTGCAGCGATTCGCGAAAAAATCACCTATTCAAACGTTCCCGCTCCTTTGCGTGGACTAGGAATAACCTTTATTATTACAGGTTTAATGGCGATTGGATTTATGAGTTTTATGGGAATTAAATTATAAGCAAAAAATGGATTATACTATTGTTATAGCGAGTGTCGTTGTCTTTTTAAGCATCATCTTTGTGCTGGTGGGTATGTTGTTAGGCGCTAAAGCCAAACTAATGCCTTCTGGACCTGTTTCATTGCTTATCAATGGCGAGAACGACGTTGAGGTTTCTTCAGGAAGCACTTTATTAAACACATTAGGGAACAACAAGATTTTTTTACCATCTGCCTGTGGTGGAGGGGGAACTTGTATCCAATGTAGATGTCAAGTTTTAGAAGGAGGAGGAGAAATTCTTCCGACAGAAAAGCCTCACTTCTCTAGAAAAGAAATTGCCGAAGGATGGCGTTTAGGATGCCAAGTAAAGGTAAAAGAGAACATGGTGATCCAAGTGCCTGAAGAGGTGTTTGGGATCAAAAAATGGGAAGCAACTGTTGTGCGTAACTGGAACGTGGCTTCTTTTATTAAAGAATTTGTTGTTGAATTACCAGAAGAAATGGATTACAAAGCGGGTGGATACATCCAAATTGAAATTCCAGAATGTGAGGTAAAATTCGAAGACATGGATATCTCTGCTCACCCAGAAGAGCACCCAGGAGAGCCAGATAAATTTAAACTAGAGTGGGATAAGTTTAACCTTTGGCCGTTGGCCATGAAAAACCCAGAGTCTGTTGAACGTGCTTACTCTATGGCTTCTTACCCTGCAGAAGGAAGAGAAGTAATGTTAAATGTTCGTATTGCTACCCCGCCATGGGATCGCGCAAAGAATGGATGGATGGATGTTAACCCAGGGGTTGCATCTTCTTATATATTCTCTAAAAAAGCAGGAGATAAGGTAACCATCTCAGGTCCATTTGGAGAGTTCTTTATCAACGAGTCTGAAGCAGAAATGCTTTATGTAGGAGGGGGAGCTGGAATGGCACCCATGCGTTCTCACTTATATGAACTCTTCCGTACTTTAAAAACAGGACGTAAAGTTACTTTCTGGTATGGAGGTCGTTCAAAAAGAGAATTATTCTACTTAGAGCACTTTAGAGCCTTAGAAAGAGATTTCCCTAACTTTAATTTTTATGTTGCTTTGTCTGAACCATCAGAAGAAGATAACTGGAAAGTAAAAGATGGTCTTGACGGTGAAGGAGACGGATTTAAAGGTTTTGTTCACCAAGTGGTGATCGATAACTATTTATCAACGCACGAATCTCCTGAAGACATCGAAGTATATTTTTGTGGACCGCCATTGATGAATCAAGCGGTTGAAAAAATGGCCGATGATTTTGGTGTGCCGCCAGAGAATGTTCGTTTCGACGACTTCGGAGGATAATAGTAACAAAAAGGTGGCCAATTGGTCACCTTTTTTTTATTTTGCATTATGTTAAACGAACAACAATTACACAACACTGCCATGGAAGTAGTGGGCAAGAAATTAGAAGAAGACGGCTTTGAATTTATGACCGTTAATTCTGAATTGAAGAAAGACCCACAGTTCGTTTGTCTCAAAGATAAAAAGCTTCATTTTGTAATTGTACGTGCGATTCAATATCCTGATAATCCCATTCAATACGATGGGATTTTGATGGAGAAAGTACGCGCTCATGCAGAAAAGTTTGAAGCAAGAGCTTATTTTGCAGGAGTGGGTTTAGCCCATGCAGATGATTATGAACTTCCTTTAACACAAGAAGCCCCCTTTGCCATTAATTATCAAGGACTACAAGAAATTACATTACATGGATAAAAGAATATTTATAGCCCTAGTTTTTCTCTGGGTAGGCTGTGATACTACGCCAGAATTAGTACGTCATAGCGGCTATGCTTTAGGAACCAGTTATGGAGCGCAATACCATGAAATCGATGCAGATTACGAAACCGTTCAAGCAGGGATAGACTCTATTTTTTATGTGGTTAATAAATCGTTATCTACCTATTTACCCGATTCTGATATTAGTAAAATTAATCGAGGAGATAGTCTTTTAGTCATCGATCAACATTTTAAAACAGTATTCGATAAATCCAATTTACTGTGGTATAAAACCCAAGGCTATTTTGATCCCACTGTTGGCGCCTGGGTAAACGCCTATGGTTTTGGGCCAGAAAAACCTTTAGCAGAGATTTCTCCTGCACAAAGAGACAGTATTATGGAGGTTACTGGGTGGGCAAGAATACAATTAATCGACAACCGTATTATAAAGGACAATCCAGCCATTTACATTGATTTTAATGCGATCGCAAAAGGGTACACCGTCGATCTAGTTGCGCACTACCTGTCCAGTTTAGGCAGTGAAAATCATTTAGTAGAAATAGGAGGCGAACTCGTCGCCAAAGGAATTAATCCTACTTCTGGAGAACAATGGAAAGTTGGAATCGATCATCCGCAGCAAACAGAAGAACGCGCTCTGCAAGCAGTGCTATCTATTGAAGATCAAGCCTTAGCGACTTCTGGAAATTACCGCAAGTATCGTGTTGATGAAAAAACAGGTCAAATATATGTCCATTCGATCAATCCCTTAAACGGAAAACCTGTTCGTTCAAAAGTTTTAAGTGCTTCAGTGAAAGCGCCAGATTGTATGACGGCAGATGCATACGCAACCAGTTTAATGGTCATGCCTTTTGAAAGAGGAAAAGCAATGATAGAGGCAGACCCTAGTCTTTCGGCCTATTGGATTTTAGCTAAAGGTACAGGGACAGAAGAAGTCGCTTCTTCTCGCTGGTAATTATTTTACTGCTACAGGGATACACTCTTGCTTCGGTAAGGCATATTGATCCCGTTCATTAGAAGATATTTCTTGAAGAAAGTTAACTCCTTCAGTTTTAAATCCAGCTCGCGCTAGTCTTTTGTAGTAATCTTTTCCATAAACTCTAACATGATCATATTGTCCAAAGATTTTGGTGCGTTCTGTAGAATCAGTTATGCTATCGTCTTCAAAAGTTGCTTCGGCATTTTCATTTAAGGGCACTTGCGCAATTAATGTTCCTCCTTTTTTCAATACCCTATAAAGTTCTTCCATTGCCTTAAGGTCGTCTGGGATATGCTCTAATACATGATTGCAAAGAATAAGGTCATAGCTGTTATCTTCAAAAGGTAAAGCGCAAATATCAGCCTTTATATCAGCAAGAGGTGAGTGCAGGTCTGTTGTGGTGTAGTTCCAGTGATCAAATTGTTTGAATTTGTTGTAAAATACTTGTTCTGGTGCAACATGCAAGACGTTTAATTTATCTTCAAGGAAAGTGGTTTTACGTTGAAGATATAACCAGAGAAAGCGGTGTCGTTCTAAGGATAGGGTTCCTGGGCACAAAGCATTTGGTCTCAATTTATCATAGCCATAGGGCAGAAAAGCTCGGTAGGAACTCCCGTCAATGGGATCGGTAAAGCGATCGCCTTTATAAAATGCCTTTATAAAAGGACGAAAAATTAAACTCAGTTGAATTAAGAAAGGTCGCGGTAAAAAGTTGAGCAACCATTTCATGCCGAAAGTGGTTTAGCGCGAAAGGGTATTTCCTCGTCACTTTCAATGCCTAAAGCGTCATAGATGTACTGAAAGGTAGAAAGTAATTCTGGTTTGCCATCGACTAAAGCGACATTGTGTTCAAAATGAGCAGAGGGTTGCCCGTCGGCGGTTAAAATAGTCCACCCGTCTTTGAGTTGTTTGATACGATGTGTACCGCCGTTTATCATGGGTTCAATTGCTAATACCATGCCGTCAACAAATTTCTTTCCACGACCGCGTCGTCCATAATTTGGGACCTCTGGTCCCTCATGCATGGTAGTCCCTAATCCATGTCCTACTAGTTCACGTACTACACCATAACCTTCTTTCTCGCAATAGTGTTGAATGGCATACCCTAAATCCCCAATACGGTTCCCTGCGCGAAAAGCGTCAATCCCAGCATAAAGCGATTCTTTAGTGATGCGTAATAATTTTTCTGTCGCTGGATCAATTTCGCCTACGGCAAAAGTGTAAGCATGATCTCCATAAAAACCATTTTTGAGCGCCCCGCAGTCGATGGAAATGATCTCTCCTTCTTGTAATGGGTCGTTGTTTGGAATCCCGTGCACCACTTGGGTGTTTGGGCTCATACAAAGGGTGTTTGGGAAATCATAGAGTCCTAGAAATCCAGGCTCTGCACCCAGATCTCTTATAAACGCTTCTGCCATGGTATCTAAGGCAAGGGTGCTTATCCCCGGTTTGATTTCTCCTGCGAGCATGCCCAGGGTTTTAGACACAATTAATGCACTCTCGCGCATTAATTCAATTTCTTCTACTGTTTTTAATATGATGGCACTCATTGGGCATAAGCGTTTTTATATTCCTTGCCACTTAAAATGTCAAGCATATCTTGTTCTAATGTATTGATCGGAAATTCGACAATGCGATTCATTTCTTTGTTCCCATCAAAGAATATCAAAGCGGGAACATAGGCCAAGTTGTAGGCTTTTTCTAAGTCCGCTTTGGTTTTTTTATCTTCATCAACAGCGATAATTTCCATCTCAGCAGTATTGTAGCCCGCTTCATTGAGAATTTTCATCATCCCTGGGACTTCTCGTTGACTATCTTCACACCAGGTTCCCATGATAAGTACTACAGTTTTGTTTTGTAACAAGGGTTTAATTTGTGCTAAACGTTCTGCATTGACCCGATATAAGTCATATTCTTTATCGAACCAGGCTGCACTGTATTGGGTCATCTGGGCATAGGAAATCTTTCCAACTAAAATTTCATTCCCATCCCAGTCTTTCCCTAAAAGGGAATCAGGGATAGCTACTACTACTTCTTCTTGTACTTGAGTAGTTTTCTTTTTAGCGGATTGATTACACCCTATGGTAATTGATAAAGCAATAAATAAAATGAATTGTCGCATCTCGCTAAAGTAATGAATTTTGTGTCATAGCAGCCGGTTGATCGACCTCCATCAAATCTAAAATTGTTGGAGCAATATCTCCTAAGACCCCAGACTTTATGGTGCGTTTTTCATTTTCTACTAAAATCACTGGAACTGGATTTGTGGTATGCGCTGTGTGCGGGCTACCGTCTTCGTTGATCATGGTTTCACAGTTTCCGTGATCTGCGATGACTAAAACAGAATAGTCTTTTGCTAAGGCAGCTTCAATAATTGCTTGAGTACATTCGTCTACTGTTTCACACGCTTTCACAGCGGCTTGTAAATCTCCTGTATGCCCTACCATATCTGGGTTAGCAAAGTTTAAACAGATAAAGTCTGCGGTTTCTTTTTGTATTTCTGGGATGATCGCGTCGCGAATTTCATAGGCGCTCATCTCTGGTTGTAGGTCATAGGTTGCTACCTTTGGCGAAGGGCATAAAATGCGTTCCTCGCCTTCAAATGGGGCTTCTTGTCCCCCGTTGAAAAAGAAAGTAACGTGAGGATATTTTTCTGTTTCGGCGATGCGAATTTGAATCTTTCCTGCTTTTGATAAGGTTTCCCCTAGCGTATCTTTAATATTGTCTTTGTCAAAAATTACTTTGATGTTGTTAAAGTTTTTATCGTAATTCGTCAAGGTAACATAGTATAAATCTAGCGGCTCTGTCGCTTGGTCTGGGAAAGTTTTTTGTGATAGCATCTGTGTTAATTCACGTCCACGATCTGTTCTAAAATTAAAGAATAAAACAACATCTCCAGTTTTGATTCTTCCTTCTTTATTAGCTGCAACTAGTGGTTCGATAAATTCATCTGTGGTACCCTCTTGATAAGATGTATTTAGCGAAGCTGCAAAATCATTTGTTTCACTTCCGGTGCCATGGACCAAAAGATCATAAGCTCTTTTAACACGCTCCCATCTTTGATCGCGATCCATAGCAAAATAACGCCCAATGACTGAAGCGATTTTCCCTGTGGTTTGTTGCATGTGTTGCTCTATAGTCTCGATAAAACCAGCCCCAGATTGTTGATCGACATCGCGACCATCTGAAAAAGCATGTAGATATACGTCCTTGATGTCTTCTGCTTTAAAAACATCTAAAAAGCCTTTGATATGATTGATATGAGCGTGAACTCCCCCATCTGACAAAAGCCCTAGCAGGTGAATGGGTTTGTCGTTTGCCTTTGCATAAGCAATGACTTCTTTTAAAACATTTTCTTCTTTAAGGGTATCTTCTTGTAAGGCTAAATTGATTTTTGCTAAATCTTGATATACAATGCGACCCGCTCCTAGATTCATGTGTCCTACTTCGCTGTTCCCCATTTGGCCTTCTGGAAGGCCTACATGCATCCCGTCGGTATAGAGATCATTATGAGAGAAGTTTTCGTATAAACTATCAATAAAAGGAGTCTTTGCTTGATCTACTGCTGACACCACTGGATTAGGGGCTTTTCCCCATCCGTCGAGAATCATTAACATTGTTTTTTTAGCCATTCAATTTGTTTTATGCAAAGATAGTAAATGGCAGAAGATTCTTGGCGTTTTCAGCAAATCTAAGCTATCTTTAAGCCAGCTAAATCGTTTGCATTGCAAGAAGGAATTGTTTATCGTTCAACTGGAAGTTGGTATTGGGTCAAAAGTACCCAAGGAGACTTTTATGATTGTCGCATTAAAGGTAAGTTTCGCTTAAAAGGAATCAAGCATACTAACCCCATTGCAGTAGGGGATAAGGTTAAGTTTAGCTGCTATGAAGAAGGAGATTTGATTAAAGGGACCATTGAAGAAATTCTTCCGCGGGACAATTATATCGTGCGTCGATCGGTGAATCTTTCTAAACAAACCCATATCATCGCTTCTAATATCGACCAAGCTTTATTGCTCATTACTTTAAATAATCCTCCTACTTTTTTTGCTTTTATTGATCGCTTTTTGATTACGGCGCAAGCCTATGAGATTCCAGTCGTATTAGTGTTTAATAAAATGGATACCTATACCGAAGATGAATTAGCCGAGATTACTTACATGAAAAGTATTTATGAGGCCTTAAACTTGCCTTGTTATGAAATCTCTTGTTTTGACGAAGACGATATCAAAGAAATAGCTGCTTTAATGAAAGGGAAGGTTTCCATGTTTTCTGGCCACAGTGGGGTAGGGAAGTCTACCTTGCTCAATGCCCTTTCTCCTAATTTGAATTTGCGTACCGCAGAAATCTCTGCCCAACACCAGCAAGGACAACACACCACCACTTATGCCGAGATGTTTGATTTGACAGAAGAGGTACGCATTATAGACACTCCGGGGATTAAAGGTTTTGGCGTAGTCGACATGGCTCCGGAAGAATTAGGAAATTATTTCACCGAGTTTTATGCCATTAAAGGCCAGTGTAAGTTTAACAATTGCTTGCATGTCGACGAGCCTCATTGTGCCATTAAAGCTGGGGTAGATGACGAAAGTATTGCTCCCTCTCGTTATGAGAGTTATTTGCAATTATTAGAACAAGATACTCCTTATAGAAATTAATTATGCGTGTAGTGATTCAACGGGTAACACAAGCATCGGTTACTGTAGAAAAAGAAATTGTGGGTCAAATCGGGCAAGGACTGCTGGTTCTATTAGGAATCGAAGCAGCAGACACCACCGAAGACCTCGATTGGTTACTCAACAAAACCTTGAATTTGCGCATCTTTAATGATCTCGAAGGGGTGATGAACAAATCTCTTTTAGAAACTGGAGGAGATCTGCTTGTGATTAGTCAATTTACTTTAATGGCTGCGACAAAAAAAGGCAACCGCCCTTCTTATATTCGTGCGGCAAAACACGATCACGCCATTCCTATATATGAGGCTTTTTGTCAAAAAGCCGAAGCGCTTATCGGCAAAACAGTGGCCAAAGGAATCTTTGGCGCAGACATGAAAGTTGCCTTGTTGAACGATGGTCCAGTTACCATACAAATCGATTCAAAAAACCGAGAATAATTAAAGAATGTTCACTTCGGCTTCTAGGTCGATATCGAAATTTTCTTTTACAGTAGCTTGAATTTCTATGGCTAAAGCCAAAATTTCCTGCCCAGTAGCAGCGCCATAATTGACTAAAACTAGGGCTTGTTTCGCATGGACACCGGCGTCGCCAATTCTTTTTCCCTTAAAACCTAATTGATCGATTAGCCAACCTGCGGGAACTTTTACCTCCCCATTTTCTTGAGGATATGAGGGAAGGCTTGGGTGTGTCAATAATAATTGGTCGTATTGAGTTTTGGTAATGACAGGGTTTTTAAAAAAGCTTCCACTATTGCCTAATTCAGCAGGATTGGGAAGTTTGCTTTGGCGAATGCCTATCAACGCATTAGCGATATTTTGAGGGGTTGTTTCTTGATCGCCTAGCGCTTCTTTGATTGCTCCATAACTAATGTTGATTTGATGTGCTTTCTTAGTCAATCTAAATCGCACTGCGGTTATCACGTACTGTCCTTTTCCTTCGGTTTTAAAATAAGAAGAGCGATAGCCAAATTGAGCTTCTTTTTTCGAAAATGAACGTTCGCTTAAATCGTTTCGATCAAGGGCAGTACAGTTCTCAAAAACATCTTTTAATTCTACTCCATAGGCTCCGATGTTTTGAATGGGTGATGTGCCTACATTTCCTGGGATCAAGGAGAGATTTTCTAATCCACCATAACCTTGTTCTAGGGTCCAGCAAACAAAGTCATGCCAGTTTTCGCCCGCCATAGCTTCTACTAAAACGGTTTTATCGTCTTCTTGAATAACGTTAATTCCTTTAAGCGCAATATGGATGCATAAACCCTTGATGGGCTGGGTCAACAAAAGGTTACTGCCTCCGCCTAAAATGAACTTTTGCTCAAACGACTTTAGGCTTAATGCTTCTTTGAGTTGGATTTGAGAGCTTACTGCGACAAAGTTTTCTGCGCTTTGTTCTATGCCAAAAGTATTGAATGCTTTTAAAGAATACTGCGTGTGTAATTTCATGGATAACTACTTGTAGGCAAGTTAGTAAATCCCTATGAATTGGCGTAAGCAACAAGTGCTCTTTCTAAGATTTGTGCGGCTCTTTTTAACTTCTCTTGGTTGAGAACAAAGCCGATACGCACTTCTTTTTTTCCGTAGCCGGGAGTAGAATAAAAGCCAGCGGCTGGGGCAAACATTACCGTTTCATTTTGATATGAGAAATCTGTTAAGAGCCATTTGGAAAAATCCTCGGCATCATCAACGGGCAGTTCTGCCATGCAATAAAAAGCCCCGGTAGGATTAGAAACTCTTACGCCGTCGATCTGTTCAAATGCTTTGATCAAGGTCTCTTTTCTAGTGGTATATTCTTCGACAACATTTTCTAAATAAGAAGCAGGAGCTTTTAAGGCAGCTTCGCTTGCCATCAATGCATAGGTGGCAGGGGATAAACGTAAATGAGCAAATTTTAAGGATGTCGCTAATAGGTCTTTATTTCGACTTACCATTGCACCTACTCTTGCGCCACACATACTGTAGCGTTTAGAGACAGAATCGATCATTATCGCGTGCTGTTCCAATCCTTTCAATTGAAGCACTGAAAAGTGCTTCATACTTGAATCATGAATAAACTCACGGTAAACTTCATCCACAATAAAAAAGAGGTCGTGTTTTAAGGCGAGTTGCCCTAAAGCGGTAATTTCTTCTTCGGTATATAAATAGCCTGTTGGGTTACTGGGATTACACAGTAATATGGCACGTGTTTTTTCGCTTACATTAGTTTCAATCTCTGCGAGTTCAGGTAGTTTAAATTGATCTTCAAATAAGGAAACTACAGGAACGACATTTACACTAGCGGCAGCGGCAAAGCCATTGTAGTTTGCGTAAAAAGGCTCTGGTATAATGATTTCATCTCCGGCGTCACAGATAGAGTTTAAGGTAAACGCTAACGCTTCACTCGCTCCAGTGGTGACAATGATTTCTTGAGGTGATAAATCAATCTGATGTTGCTTATAATAGTTAGTTAGTGCCTTTCTATAGCTTAACGATCCTTCTGATGAGCCATAGGGGAGTAAGTCAAGCGGATTGTTTTTGACAACCTCCATGGCTTCTTTTGGCGCACTAATATCTGGTTGCCCGATATTGAGATGGTGAACATGTATGCCTTTTGCTTTTGCAGCATCAGCAAAATGCACCAATTTACGGATGGGTGATTCTGGTAAATCTTTTCCTTTTTGTGAGATCAATGGCATGGTTGCGGTAAATCAGCTGCAAATATCTTAAAAAAAAACAGGACTTGTTTTTATGGAACGAATTTTGTTGTGATTTAACAAATTATTTCCTTTTTGTTCAAATAGAAAGAGAGGATATGCCTTAAATCACTATTATGCTGATAAGATTTTTATTCTTAATGTTCTATCTGTGTAATTACTTCTCATTTGCACAGGCAGAATTGGTCTTTCCTGAAGGGGCTAAAGGTAAGATTCCTTTTGAATGGAAATCGAATTTGATTATCATTCCAATTAATATTCAGGGTGTTGAGCTTAATTTTTTAGTCGATACAGGTGTGGGACATACCCTTATTTTTGATAACCATAAAGCGCAGCAATTAGGGTTTAATCAAGATCAACCCTATTTGCTTCGTGGACTAGGGAATCAACCGGCACTAGAAGCATACAGAGTAAAAATAGATCAATTGTCAATTGGTGATTTTTACTTGAAGAAACTTACCGCTCTGGTCCTTCCAGAAAGCAAATTTATTTTGAGCAAACGGGTAGGAACCCATATCGACGGGATTATAGGTCATGATTTGTTTGAACACTATGCTGTTTTGATCGATTATCCTCGAAAGTATCTAAAAATCAATCCAGTAAAAACACAAAAGCGCTGGAAAAAAAAGAGAATAACGTCTTTTCCGATACATTTTTATAAGCAAAAACCTTATGTAGAACTTACTATTCCGCAATTAGAGCAAGCTGCAATAAGTGGAAATTTTTTAATAGATACGGGCTTGAGCGATGCGCTTTGGCTTTTTTCAAAAGAACTTGATTTTGAAAAAACACCTCCTGTGTTTGATGATTTTTTAGGGACCGGGATTAATGGTGATGTTTATGGGGAACGAGGAAAAATCCCCTCTTTGGTTTTAGGTAAAACCATCTTAAATGAGATTAAGGTCGCTTATCCTTCACCAAAAACATTTGCAACTCTGTCGTTAGAGAAAAACCGTTTGGGAAGTTTAGGAGCAGAGTTATTAAGTCGCTTTAAGGTGCTGATTGATTATCCCAATAAGCAACTTATGCTAAAACCAACAATTAAAACATCTGACCCCTTTTATTATAACCTTTCTGGAATCGAATTAGCTTATGAGGGGATTCAAATGGTAAAACAGCGCTTACCTTCGGTAGAACGAAAAGGCAATACAGGAAATAATGGGATTGAAATACTTTTGCAAGAGCGGTATCGATTGTTTTTTCATCCAGCTTTAAAAGTCACTTATGTAAGACCTCAATCTCCTGCACAACGTTCTGGTGTAAGAGCTGGAGATATTTTGATGCAAATCAATGGAAAAAAAATCCATCATATGTCTTTAGAGAAAGTGCTAGACATTCTGCAAAAGGAACCTGGGGAAAAGATTAAACTGACCATGAATAGAGAGGACCATTTACAAAAATTCACCTTTCACTTGCAGTCAATTTTTTCTGCTATTAATCCCTCAGTAGAGCAAACTGTAAATACGGATAATAAAAAAGCGAATACCCCTTGAAGTATTCGCTTAGATGATGTAGGGGAATTAATGCTATAAAACAGTTCCTTTGATTTTTAAGGAAACAATAGGAGTGCTCTCTGCATTTGAATTGACCGTGATGGTTTTTCTAATGGGGCCAACACGATTGGTGTCATATTTTACTTGGATTTCTCCTTTATCCCCAGGTTCAATAGGTGTCTCGGGTTTTTTAGGGATGGTACATCCACAAGAAGAATAAACTTTTGAAATCACTAGCGGTTGATTTCCAGAATTGATAAACTCAAAGGTGCGTACCCCGTCGCTTCCTTTTTTAATTTCGCCATAATCAACTACTTGAGAGGTGAATTCTATTGCTGGTCCAGTTGTCTGTGCTTGTAAGTTTAGGGCTAAAGACAATGTAAATACTAGTAAAAGTGTTCTCATAATTATTGCTTTATTGGTTTCAATATACAATTTTTTGTCCTTTTTTCTTCTCTTGAATAGAAAGTCAATCGTTTTCTTTCGTTTTCAGATTAGTAGGATTATTTTTGTTACTTATTACAAAAATCAGACCATTCATGGCCATTCCTTCAAAATTTAACGCTTCCCTCGTAGAAGAAAAGTGGTACGCTTACTGGATGGAGCAAAAGTATTTTGCTTCTACCCCAGACGAGCGTGAATCCTATTCGATTGTTATCCCACCACCTAATGTTACGGGAGTCTTGCACATGGGGCATATGTTGAATAATTCTTTACAAGATATTCTGATTCGACGTGCGCGCATGAAAGGTCTTAATGCTTGTTGGGTTCCTGGAACAGATCACGCCTCTATAGCAACAGAAGCTAAAGTGGTCGCTAGATTGAAGGAGCAAGGCATTGATAAAAATGATTTGTCAAGAGAAGAATTCCTCAAGCACGCTTGGGAATGGACCGACGAATTCGGTGGAGTCATTTTGCAACAACTTAAAAAATTAGGTTGTTCTTGCGATTGGGACCGTACTAAATTCACCCTAGATTCAGATATGTACGAGTCTGTGATTAAAGTGTTTGTTGATTTATTCAATAAGGGCTTAATTTACCGTGGTTATCGCATGGTTAACTGGGATCCAGAAGCACAAACCACCCTTTCTGACGAAGAGGTGATTTTTGTTGAAAAGCCAGGATTTCTCTACCACATCGCTTATGCCGTTGAAGCAAGCGATGAAAAAGTTATCATTGCAACTACTCGTCCAGAAACCTTATTAGGGGACACGGCGGTTTGTATTCACCCAGAAGATGAACGTTACACCCACTTAAAAGGGAAACGAGTGATTGTTCCTATTGCGAACAGATCGATTCCGATTATTGAAGACGAGTATGTCGATCGCGAATTTGGGACTGGTTGTTTAAAAGTTACCCCAGCGCACGATATCAATGATAAAGCTCTGGGCGAAAAGCACCAGCTTGAGGTAATCGATATCTTTAATGCAGATGCTACGCTGAATAGTTTTGGCTTAGCCTATGAAGGCAAAGATCGCTTTGTTGTACGCAAAGAAATCGCCAAAGAATTAGACGCTTCTGGCGCTTTAGTAAAGCAAGAGCCTTATAACCACAATGTGGGAACTTCTGAAAGAACAAAAGCAGTCATCGAGCCACGCTTGTTAGATCAGTGGTTTTTAAAGATGGAAGATTTAGCTAAACCTGCCATTGATGCAGTGTTAAATTCAGATGAAGTAAATCTGGTTCCATCTAAATTTAATAATACTTATCGCCATTGGATGGAGAACATCCGCGATTGGAATATTTCTCGTCAATTGTGGTGGGGTCAACAAATTCCAGCCTACTATTTTGGTGACGCAAAAGAAGATTTTGTCGTAGCAGAAACTCCCGAGGAAGCTTTGGCGTTAGCCCAAAAAAAATCAGGAAATGATGCTTTAAGTAGTGAGGACTTGCGACAAGACGCAGATGTTTTGGACACTTGGTTTTCGTCATGGCTATGGCCCATCTCTGTTTTTGATGGGATTCGCCACCCAGAGAATGATGAAATTAATTATTACTACCCCACACAAGATTTGGTCACCGGACCTGATATTTTGTTCTTCTGGGTAGCGCGCATGATTATCTCTGGTTATGAGTATAGAAAAGAGCAACCTTTCTCTAATGTCTATTTAACTGGTTTAGTTCGAGATGAAAAAGGACGAAAAATGTCAAAGCAATTAGGGAATTCTCCCGATGCCTTAAAGTTAATCGAAGACTATGGTGCAGATGCGGTTCGTGTAGGTTTGATGTTGAGTGCTGCCGCTGGAAACGATTTGTTATTTGACGAAAATTTATGCCAGCAGGGAAAGAACTTTGCCAATAAAATATGGAATGCCTATCGCTTGATTGATGGCTGGGAAGTAGAAGATAAGGCTTCGCCAAACGCTCAAAACGCCGAGGCCCTAGACTGGTATGAGAATAAGTTTAACGCGACCTTAAGCACGATTGAAGATCACTTTGAAAAGTACCGTATTTCTGATGCGTTAATGGCGGTTTATAAACTATTGTGGGATGACTTCTGCTCTTGGTTACTCGAAGCAGTCAAACCAGCCTATGGCTCACCAATTGATGTGGCTAGTTTAAAACGCATCAAAGTTTTATTTGAAAATAATCTAAAGTTGATGCATCCCTTTATGCCTTTCTTGACCGAAGAATTATGGCAGCATATGGGAGAACGCTCAAAAGAAGAAGCTTTGATGATTTCTGCTTGGCCAAAAGTTGGTAAAGTAGATCAAGCTTCCTTAGACGCCTTTGAATTAGCGACCAAGATTGTGAGTGGTGTTCGCAACTTTAGAAAAGAACGCAATATCTCTCATAAAGAAGCTTTACAGCTTTATGTAGTCGCAAATGCAGACCAGGTTAGCTATCATGCTTTGATCAAAAAAATGGCAGGAGTAGAAGAGATTCACTGGGTAGAAAAAGCACCAGAAGAATCAGGAGCAAGTTTCCGTGTGGATACCTTTGAATGTTTTATTCCATTAGCAGGTAATGTTGATGCAGCGGCAGAAAAAGCCAAACTTGAAGAAGAGCTTAAATATGCCAAAGGCTTCTTGCAATCTGTTAGAAAGAAACTCGAAAACGAACGTTTTGTGAGCAATGCTCCAGACAAAGTGATCGAAATGGAGCGTAAAAAAGAAGCAGACGCTCTAGAAAAGATTAGTGTAATTGAGAAAAGCCTTGCTACGCTTTAATTAAGCTGGTGTTATTTCTTTGAAATAATGGTTTCCCCACCTCGAACTACTTGATCGAGAACAACATCAACTGGAGTGCCTACGGGCAAGAAAAGGTCAACACGAGAGCCAAATTTAATGAATCCAGCATCTTCTCCTTGAACCGCTTTATCGCCTACTTCTGCATAGTTCACAATACGACGGGCAACAGCACCAGCAATTTGGCGGTATAAAATTTCCCCAAACTGTTCGTTTTCAACAACAATCGTTGTTCTTTCGTTGAGTTCTGAAGACTTTGGATGCCATGCCACCAAATATTTCCCAGGGTGATATTTACTAAAATTCACTGTTCCACTCATAGGGTAACGGGTAACGTGAACATTGATAGGAGACATAAAAATCGACACCTGTAAGCGTTGATCTTTAAAGTATTCTTTTTCAAAAACTTCTTCTACGATCACGACCTTTCCATCTACAGGAGAGAGCAGGTGATTTTCATTTAGAACTGTGTTACGGCTGGGGTTTCTGAAAAACTGTAATACTAAAACAAGAATAACCAAAGCTGTAGCTTGAAGGCAGTATTTGGCAATTTGATTGCCTACAAAGTATTCTGCTACTAAGGCGATTGCAGCACAGATCAAAAATGTGTTGATAATAATGATATAGCCTTCTTTATGAAACATAATTAGATAATTTTTAAGAATAAATAATAAAAAGGTGCAGTAAAGATAACACTATCCATGCGGTCATAAAAACCGCCATGACCAGGGAGTAAAGTGCCGCTGTCTTTTACATTTGCCCTTCTTTTAAAATAGGATTGAATAAAATCACCTAGGGTAGCAAGGGCGGGAAGTAATAAAGCTATGCCCCACCAATAGTTTCCATAAATGGAGAAATTATTTTCTAAAAAATACAGTAAAATTATTGTGGCGACTGCTCCCCCAACATAACCTTCCCAAGATTTTTTTGGTGAGATTGCGGGTAATAACTTTGTTTTCCCTATTCTAGAACCCACTATGTAGGCAAAAGAATTATTGACCCAGATAGCGAGGTAAAAGAATAAAAGATAATAGGGTTCTCCTGGGTCGTTAAGTCCTAGAAGCTTTGGGATAAAAACGCTAGATCCCGCTATATAAAACAAGATTAAAGCAGTTTTACTTCCTTTCGAAAAATCAACTTGTCTGTTAGTCAAACAAAAAAAGCATATGATTGTATTTACTGTTAAGGAAGCGATGAGAATTCCGTTAAAAAAAACAGTTGGAAGAAGCGAGAGATAAGTGGCTAAAAATAATGCAGCTAAAACAAAAGGAACAACGATACTTTTAAATTTTATGAGTCGTTGAAACTCCCAAAGGGCTAAACCTGCAAAAACAATAATTAGACAGTAAAAAGAGAGGGGAGAGCTAAACATTGTAATGGTCAATAATGCCACATATAGTATGCCCGAGATCGCTCTGGTGGTCAATTCTTTCATTCGTTAACTTCCTGTACTAGCAAATATAAATGTTTTGCATTACCCCCATAAGAGAGAAAATCATTTTCTTTTGTAGGATCAAATGCATTGAGGGTGGTGATATTAGAAGGAAGATTGTTTTTGTATTTTTGATTGATTGAGGACATAGCCTCGCTTACATCGTTTTTAAAGTCATTGCTGGTAGCAATAATGATAAGGTTTTGCGGTAAATCGCTTAATTTCTTTTCTTGAATTTGACGATTACAGATTAATATTGCTCCTTTATTGGCAATTAAATACTCACAATGCATTACGAATGCTTTTGGTTGATTGGTATTGTTTTCCAGTTTAAAAAAAGAAGAAAGCACACTATTTTGTCCAATAATGTCTTCTGATGACCAACCGTTTTCTTGTAGAATTTGCTGAAAGTAAAAAAAAGTACTCTGAGCGTCTTCACAATAGACAAACTTACCACCGCGCTGAGTAAAGTTATAGGCAAATTTAATTTCTTTAGATTGGCTTTTTTCTGGTAGATATTGACTTTGATCCTTCTTTTTTTGAGGCTTGTTTTTCCCGAAAAGTTGATCAAAAATCCCCACTTATTACGCTTCTTCTGTTGCTTCCTCTTCTGTATGCTCTTCTTCGGTTGTCTTTTTATCGTAAGGACGTTCCCCTAGGATACTGACTAAATCATCTTTAAATATGACTTCTTTTTCGAGAAGTCGATTCGCTAATTCTGTCAATTTATCTTGATTTTGATTGACTAAATCACAAGCGCGTTCATATTGTTTTTCAACAATTTTAGAAATCTCTTTATCGATTTTCTGTGCAGTTTCCTCAGAATAAGGTTTTGAAAAACTATAGTCAGATTGCCCACTAGAGTCATAGTAAGTGATGTTTCCAATCTCATCATTTAATCCATAAACAGTGACCATTGCTTTAGCTTGACGGGTAACTTTTTCTAAATCGCTTAGGGCTCCTGTAGAGATTTTGTCAAAGATGACTTTCTCTGCAGCTCTACCGCCTAGTGTAGCACACATTTCGTCTAGCATTTGTTCTGTTCGAACGATCATTCGTTCTTCTGGTAAATACCATGCCGCACCCAGCGATTGCCCACGGGGTACAATCGTAACTTTCACTAATGGAGCGGCGTATTCTAATAGCCAACTCACCATAGCATGACCAGCTTCGTGGAAAGCAATGGTTTTCTTTTCTTCTGGGGTGATGATTTTATTTTTCTTTTCAAGTCCACCTACTATACGATCAACTGCATCAAGAAAGTCTTGTTTTCCTACAGATTTTTTATTTTTTCTAGCGGCAATTAAGGCAGCTTCATTACAAACATTGGCGATGTCTGCTCCAGAGAAACCAGGGGTCTGTTTTGACAGTAAGTCAACGTCTAGTGTTTTTGTAGTCTTTAAAGGTTTTAAGTGCACTTTAAAGATTTCTTTACGCTCGCGTACATCAGGAAGGTCAACATAGATTTGACGATCAAATCGACCTGCGCGCATCAAGGCTTTATCAAGAACATCTGCACGGTTAGTAGCCGCTAGAATGATTACGTTAGTACTGGTCCCAAAACCATCCATTTCTGTCAATAGCTGGTTTAGGGTGTTTTCGCGTTCATCATTCGACCCCGTCATATTGTTTTTTCCTCTCGCTCTTCCTATCGCATCAATTTCATCGATAAAAATAATTGCAGGGGATTTGTCCTTTGCTTGCTTAAACAGATCTCGAACACGAGAAGCACCAACGCCCACAAACATTTCAACAAAATCTGATCCAGAAAGAGAGAAGAAGGGGACTTTGGCTTCGCCTGCAACAGCTTTAGCCAATAATGTTTTTCCTGTTCCAGGTTGTCCTACTAATAAGGCTCCTTTTGGGATTTTACCTCCCAGTACCGTATATTTTTGAGGGTTTTTAAGAAAGTCTACAATTTCTTGTACTTCTTCTTTTGCGCCTTCTAAACCAGCAACATCTTTAAAAGTTATCGTTACGTCAGTTTTTTCATCAAAAAGTTTAGCTTTTGATTTCCCGATATTAAAGATTTGTCCACCAGCACCACCGCCACCGTTTCCAGACATACGTCTCATGATGAATATCCAAACGGCTACAATGACAATAATGGGGAGAAAGCTTAAGATGACATCAAAGAATTTATTTTCAATGGTGACAAACTCATAACTAAATTCAACGTTGTTAGCCTTAGCGCGTTCTAATCTTTCTTGGAATAATTTTAAGTCACCAAATTCAAATGAATAATGAGGCCCCTTATCATTGACCTTTCCTAAAAAGTTTTCTTTTTTCAGCGCTTTATGATCTGATTTTTCAAGCGCGCTAGGTTTTAAAAAGATTATCGCAGTTTTTTCGTTTTGAATCAAGACACGATCAACATCACCATTATTGAGATAGCGTTCAAAAGCAGAGGTGTTTGTCTTTCCTTCAGATTGTAAGTTTCCATCACCAAAAAAGCTTAGACTCAACAATAGAACGATGACTATTCCATAGAGCCAATAAGGATTAATTTTTGGAGTATTTTGTTTTTTCTTATTCGTCATTTTTTAATAATTAGAGGCAATGGGAGTTGTTTCAGCGTCTCCCCATAATTCTTCAATATTGTAGAATTCACGGGTTGGTTTTTGAAATACATGAACCACTACATTAATATAATCCATTAGGACCCACTCGGCATTATCTTGACCTTCTGTGTGGTAGGGTTTTTCTTTAAGGGCTTTACTGACAATTTTCTGGATAGATTGAACAATGGCGGCAACGTGGGTGTTTGATGTGCCAGAGCAGACGACAAAGTAATCACATACAGTGTTGTCAAGTGATCTTAAATCTAGTAATTTGATGTCCAATCCTTTTACTTCTTCTACGCCCAAAATAATTTGTGCGATAAGGTTGTCAGCGGCGTTCGAAGTTTTTGTCATTAATATTTTTAGTTTTCACAAATTTATTACTTTCTTAGAGACAATACGGTAACAAATGTCATATTTCAAAATAAACAAAATTGATGCCATTGACTCCACTAATATGGCCCTTAAACGGCAATACCATGAATCTAAAATAATGCATGGAGAACTTTTGTGGGCATTAGACCAGCAAAAAGGGAAGGGGCAAAGGGAGAATCAATGGGTCTCTGAGCCAAACAAGAATCTCACTTTCTCATTTTTTTTATCTCCAGAAAAATTGAGTTTACCCACTGTTTTTGTGCTTAATTGCTGGGTCGCTTTAGCGGTGAGGAGTGCTTTGATTTCTTTTGGAATTCCTGCTGTCAGCATAAAATGGCCAAACGACATTTTGTCAGAGAATAAAAAAATATGTGGTCTCCTAATCGAAAACCTTTATCGTGGGAGTAAATACAATGGTAGTATTGTGGGGATTGGTTTAAATGTGAATCAATTAGATTTCCCAGATTTAAAGCGAGCCAGTTCTATGCATTTAGCCATAGGGAGATCATTTGAGATTGAAGAAGTCTTACTCAAAATTTTAGCAGATCTCAGCTTTTATTTGACTTCGGGGATTACTGTTTCAGATAGTTTTAGCGCTTTTAATAAAACGCTCTTTTGTCTGGGTGAAAAAAGAAGTTTTATAGCAGATGGTCAAGCTTTTCAGGCCACTGTTGATTCGGTGAATGAACAGGGGGAATTAGTCTTGAAAACAGCGGATGGTCAATTCAGGACTTTTCAACACAAAACAGTAGAGTGGGTGTATTAAGATGTCCAGTTAGCGGGGTCTTTTCTCCATAACGAGAGTGCAGTTAATTGCTTGTCTGTGATGGCTTTTTCTTGATTCGCAAATTGTAATAAGTGATCGTAATCACTCAAGGTGTGTAATTGAATATTCTCTTTGCTAAAGTTTTCTTCAGCGACATTAAAGCCATAAGAGAATAAGGCTAGCATCCCTAAAACCTGAAATTTTTGTTGTTTAATCGCCCTAACTGCATTTAGACTACTTTTTCCAGTACTGATTAAATCTTCGATTACTACAATAGGTTTACCCTCAGGAGCGTGTCCTTCGATTTGATTTTGACGTCCGTGTTTTTTAGGTTCTGGCCGAACATAGATAAACGGCAAGTTTAATTTTTCAGCGACTAGCATCCCAATGCCAATTGCCCCTGTAGCAACTCCTGCGATAGTCACATCTGTCCCATAAAGTTTTTCTACTTGTTGTGCTAAATTGATGGCTAAAAAATCCCTAACTTCAGGATAAGATAGCGCTAGACGGTTATCGCAGTAGATAGGAGATTTCCATCCACTCGCCCATGTAAATGGGTTTTCAGGATTCAATTTTATTGCATTAATTTGTAAAAGTTGTTGCGCTGTTGCAGCTGCCGTTTGTTTACTATAAATCATACACAAATGTATAAAGTATTTTTTAATCAAAAGCCAATCATTTTAACGACTTCATTAGTTGAACAAACCCAAGAAAGTCCCGTCTTTTTTTTGAAATTCGCCCATAAAAAAAGTATTATAGCTGCGCTTAAGTCAAAGAAAGTAAAGCAGTTGTATCTCTATCACGCTAAAGAAGAGAAGATGTGGCAATTGTTTTATAACCTTTTTAAAGTAATTGAAGCCGCAGGCGGAATAGTGCAACACAGGCAAACTAAAAAGTTTTTGTTTATCTATCGCAATAATAAATGGGATATTCCAAAGGGTAGAATAGAGCAAGATGAATCTGTTCGCTCTGCTGCGATGAGAGAAGTTGAAGAGGAAACAGGGGCAGAAAATCTAAGTATTACAAAATCGCTTTCCACTACTTTACATATGTTTCATCGCAATGGAAAATACCGTTTAAAAAAAACCTATTGGTATGCGATGGAAACTGATTTTGAAGCTGCATTGCTACCACAAGTAGAGGAAGGAATCCAAAAAGCAGTATGGATTGATAAAAAAGATGTTCCTGACTTATTTGAGAACGCTTATGCTAACATTAAATTTTTGTGGGAAAAAGCAGGGCTATAAACGTACAGCAGCTGGAACCATCGAAGAGTAATCTCCTTTAAAGTGAATCACCTCTCTCACTGTACTGCTACTGATAAATGAGGTTTCGGCAGAGGTGAGCAAAAACACCGTCTCAATATTAGATAAACGACGATTTACCTGAGTAATGGTTTTTTCAAATTCAAAGTCTGCAGGATTGCGCAAGCCTCTTAAAATAAAGTTTGCTTCAATTTCTTCGCAATAATCAACGGTTAGCCCCTCATAGGTGTCCACCTTGATTTTTGGTTCATCAGCAAATGTTGCTTCAATAAATGCCTTGCGTTGGCCGAGCGAAAACATGTATTTTTTGGTTGAATTGACCCCTATCGCAATAATCAATTCGTCAAACAATGGAAGCGAACGACGAATAATATCAACATGACCCATGGTGATAGGGTCAAAAGAACCAGGAAAAATAGCGCGTTTCATATGTTAAATTTAGGCTTTTTTAGCTAAGCTATTATCGATTACTTCTGTAATTAATTCATTCAAGGAAATTCCAGCTGCTTCTGCTTGTTGCGGAATAATGCTTTGAAGAGTCATTCCAGGGATAGTATTAATCTCTAATAGATGGGGGATTCCGTCTTGAAAAATAAATTCGGAACGAGTGATTCCTTTTAGGCCAAGGGTAGTATAAAGATTTTTTGCCATTTTATTGGCTTTAGCTTCCCAGGCTTCAGGAAGATTGGCTGGAGTTATCTCTTGAGATTTTCCCTCGTATTTTGCTTCATAATCAAAGAAATCATTTTCACTAATGATTTCTGTAATTGGGAGAACAAGCACCTCATTTTTCCATTCTAAAACCCCTACCGTAATCTCTCGTCCTTCCAGTGCAGCCTCAATCAAGACCTCTTCGTCTTCTTTAAATGCACCTGCTAATGCAGCGGGTAATTCTTGTTCATTCATCACTTTGTACACCCCAAAGCTGCTTCCTGCACGATTGGCTTTTACAAAACAAGGAAAGCCTACTGCGGTGCTAACTTTTTCTGCGGTGATATCTTCTCCTTTATTGACATTTAAACGTTTTGCTGATAGAAATCCATGCGCATTGGCCACCTTTAAGCACGCTCTTTTGTCATAGGTGAGTGCTGCCATTTTTGCATCACAACTGGTATGGGCAATATTTCTTTCTTCAAGATAAGCGGCTAACTCTCCATTTTCTCCTGGTGCGCCGTGAATCATATTCACCACACAGTCAAAAGCCATGCTTCGCCCTTCTTTATTAAAGTGAAAACTTTCTTGATCCAAAGGATATGTTTCCCCTTTAGAATCTACAACTGTCCACTGTGACGCATTAATGTCTATTTGATAATAGTCATGCTCCCCGTCTTTTAGTGCATCAAAAACAACTTGACCACTTTTTTTTGAAATAGCGTGTTCTGAGGTGTATCCACCACTAGCAACTCCAATGATTTTCTTCATGCCATAAAAATAGCAATCGTTTTGTAAAGGAGCGACCTTTATCTCTATCAATCACAAAGGGTTTCTTATCTTTACGCCAGAATTTAAGAAATGAATTATTTACGTTTTTTGTTTAGCAAAGTATTTCTAAGGCAATTGGGTATTGCTTTTATTGCCAGCTGTTTATTGCTTGTAGGGGTTTATTACGGGCTTGATAAAATAACAGAGAACAACAAACATATTGAGGTGCCAGATTTTGAAACCCTTTCGATACAAGAGATTCCAGAAATAGTGGAACGTTTTGAACTGCGTTATGAAGTCTTAGATTCGGCAAAATTCAATCCCAATTATCCTCCTTATGCAGTAATCGAGCAAAGCCCAAAAGCAGGATCAGCGGTAAAACGCGGAAGAAAAATTTATTTTACTTTAAACCCTTCTGGGTACCGTAAACTAAAAGTGCCAAATGTAATTCAAATCACAAAGCGAAATGCCGAAACACGCCTAACGGCAGTAGGCTTTAGCTTAGGAGAAATTTCTTACAGAGATAATATTGGAAGAGATATGGTCCTAGAAATGCGATATAACGGAGAAAAAATTCAACCAGGTATGGTGTTGCCAAAAACATCAAAAATAGATCTAGTTTTAGGAAATGGAAAACGATAACTACCCCGAAGATGACTTTCGCGAAGAAAGTTTGCACGAACATTTTTCTTTTACAGCAGATAAAGGGCAAGAGCCTTTAAGGGTAGATAAATATTTGATGAATCGCATTGAAAATGCGACCCGAAATAAAATCCAAAACGCTGCAAAAGAAGGAAGTATTTTTGTCAATGACACTGCGGTTAAATCAAACTATAAGGTCAAAGGCGGGGATGTAGTTCGGGTATTATTTGGGCATCCTCCACATGAAAATTTATTGGTGCCAGAAGATTTACCCCTAGAGGTAGTCTATGAAGACGATACCGTTATTGTGATCAATAAAGCAGCAGGAATGGTGGTCCACCCTGGACACGGAAACTATTCTGGAACACTAATCAATGCATTGCTTTTTCACTTTGATAACCTGCCAAATAATGCCGATGAAAGACCCGGTTTAGTGCATCGTATTGACAAAGATACCAGCGGTCTTCTAGTGATTGCAAAAACAGAGCAAGCGCTCACCCATTTATCAAAACAGTTTTTTGATAAATCTTCTGAACGCAAATACCTTGCTTTAGTATGGGGAAGCCCCAAAGAAGACGAAGGAACGGTCGAAGGGCATATCGGTCGTCACCCTAAAAACAGGTTACAAATGATGGTTTTTCCTGAGGGAGATGCAGGTAAACCAGCGGTCACTCACTATAAAGTAGTTGAACGTTTTGGCTATGTTACTCTTTTAGAATGTCAATTAGAAACAGGGCGTACCCATCAAATTCGTGCCCACATGAAGCATATAGGACATACCTTGTTTAACGACGAGCGGTATGGAGGAAATGCCATTTTAAAAGGAACCCACTTTAGTAAGTACAAACAGTTTGTCGAAAACTGTTTTAAGTTGATTCCACGCCAAGCATTACACGCTAAAACCTTAGGCTTTGAGCATCCTAAAACAGGAAAGTGGATGCAGTTTGATTCTGAAATTCCGCAAGATTTAGTCAAGACCCTTAGCAAATGGCGAAACTATGCCCAGCATAAGCAGTTGTAATTCATCCATCAAGGATTGTAATGCCACAGGGTTGCGCAAGTGAAAAAACCCACTTATTTTTGATAAAAAGCACGATGTATGAAAATGATTGTCTCGCCTGCAAAGTCCCTCAATTTTGAAGCGAAATTACCTACCGCTCAATTTACCGAAGCGCGTTTTTTGCCGGAGGCAGAGCGAATCAATAAGCTGTTGAAGAAAAAGTCGACTAAAGCCTTGGGGAAACTTATGGGAATTTCAGAGAATCTATCCCAACTCAATTGGCAGCGCAATCAAGATTTTCAATTGCCTTTTAGTCTAGAAAACGCCCGTCCAGCCGTCTACGCTTTTGATGGAGACGTTTATACTGGTTTAGACGCCTATAGCCTTTCGGCAGATAAAATCCCTGTTTTACAATCACAGCTACGTATCCTTTCTGGTTTATACGGTTTACTCAATCCATTAGATTTAATCCAGCCTTATCGTTTAGAAATGGGGACTAAAATGCCGGTAGGGGTAAAGAAAAACCTGCCTGCTTTTTGGAAAGATAAAGTCACCCAAACCCTCAATGAAGAAATGAAAGAGGGGGAGGTCTTACTCAATTTAGCCAGCAACGAATACTTTGCTGCAATCGATACAAAAACCCTTAATGCAGCGATCATCACGCCACAATTTAAAGACTTTAAAAACGGGCAACTTAAGATGATTTCATTCTTTGCAAAGAAAGCCCGTGGAATGATGGCCCGTTATGTTATTGATACAGCAGCAAATGATTTAGCTGACATCAAAGGCTTCACCATAGGTGGCTATCAATACAGCGAAGAACATACCGATAAAGCTTCTCAGCCGGTTTTTATCCGCTAGCCTTAGCTTCTTGTTCTTTCCGTTTGTTGCGTTTGGTTTTTCGGCGTACGCCAAAAGTCTTGTTGACGATTTTCCCGCGACGGGTTTTTTTGTCTCCTTTTCCCATAAGTAGTAGTTTTGGTGGAATTAAAACTAATTGTTTTTAACTAAGCTGCCAAATGTTTCACCACACACATCCCTATCCACCCTATATTTTAACAGATACAACACGTTTAATCATTGGTACCTTACCTCCACCGCGATTTTCAACAGGAGATCTAAACGATGAAGATGTGGATTTTTGTTATGGGAGCAGTAATGGCTTGTTGTGGAAAGTATGGGATTGTATTTATAATCTGGGCTTAGTCTATGAAAACACCCACTTTGCGATTGAACAGCGCAAGGCGTTTTTACAGCGAGAAAAAATAGGGGTATGTGATATTGTAGGGGCAGCCTATCGGGATAAGATAGACGCTTCAGATTTAGGAATGCAACAGCCAGAATTAAGAGATGTATTGGGGATTTTAAAAAAGTATCCCACAGTAAACACCTTGATTTTTACGGGAGGCAATAGCAAGAATGGCCCCGAATATTTCTTTCGGAAATTAGTAAAAAAAGAAGGGGTAAGTTTAGAAGTGCTCGACAGTAATGTCCCTAGAAAACACCAATTTTACTGGGCAGGGAGAACCATTACAACCTATAGTTTAACTGCACCTTCTGGTACAGCTAATCGCGCGATTGGGAGTATGGAGGTTTACAAAGAAAATAAAGCCAAAGACCCAAACTATACTACTTTTGATTTTCGTGTAGAGCAGTATGGAAGTGTTTTTAATCCCGAATAGTTTTTACAAACTCTTCAATCTGATCAACCCCTTTTTCTGTTAAAAACTTGATAAAGGCAGAGCCAATGATCGCCCCGCGAGAAGCTGCAGTCGCTGCATCATACGTCTCAGCATTACTGATTCCAAAACCGACTACTGTTGGGGTATTTAATCCCATGGCTGCGATGCGTTGGAAGTACTCTGTTTGGGTGTTCCCAAAGGTGCTTTTTGCGCCCGTTACACTGGCACTACTCACCATATAGATAAATCCATTAGAGACTTCATCTATATAGCGAATGCGCTCTTCTGGGGTTTGTGGCGTGATTAAAAACATATTGTACAAACCGTGTTTGTCAAATAAAGCCTTATAGTCTTCGTGATAGACATCTACCGGTAAATCTGGAATGATTAACCCATCGATCCCAATGGCTTCACAGCGTTGACAAAACTTTTCAATCCCATATTGCATCATAGGATTAAAATAGCCCATCAATACGAGCGGAATGTCAATGTGCTCTCTGATGTTTTCCAACTGCGTAAACAGTTTTTCTGTCGTCATTCCATTGCGTAAAGCCTGAGTTGAACTTTCTTGAATGGTAGGACCATCTGCTAAGGGGTCTGAAAAAGGCAGGCCTATTTCAACCATGTCGACACCAGCGGCTTGTAAATTTTTTAAGATAGGAACAGTGTCCTCAAGGCTAGGATAACCTGCAGAAAAATAGATGGACAAGAGTTTTTTGTCCTCTTGGAATTTTTGATCGATTCGATTCATTATAACTTAAAATAGTCAATATAGGTATCCAAGTCTTTGTCTCCACGACCTGAACAATTAAATACAATTACTTCTTCTGGGTCAAACTTACGCACGTCAAGTGCGGCAAAAGCATGGGCCGTTTCAATGGCGGGAATAATCCCTTCCATTTGAGAAAGGGTCAAGCCCCAGTCCATCGCTTCTTGATCTGGGATCGAAATAAATTCTGCGCGTTTAGAGCGGAATAAATGCGCGTGCATGGGACCCACACCCGGATAATCTAATCCAGCCGAAATAGAATAAGGCTCGGTGATTTGTCCGTCTGGAGTTTGCATTAATAAAGTTTTACTCCCGTGAATAATCCCTTCTTTCCCAAGGGCAGAAGTCGCGGCACTTTCGCCAGAGTCAATGCCTTTTCCTGCTGCTTCAACAGCGATAATATTCACTCGCTCATCGTTGAGGTAGTGGTAATACAGACCAGCGGCATTACTTCCTCCGCCCACGCATGCGATCACATGGTCGGGATAATCACGGCCTTCTAATTCCTGCAATTGCCATTTTGTTTCTTCACTAATTACCGATTGAAAACGGGCCACCATATCTGGATAAGGGTGTGGTCCTACCACAGACCCAATGATATAATGCGTATCTACCGGGTTATTGATCCAGTCGCGAATAGCTTCGTTTGTGGCATCTTTTAAGGTTTTACTACCCGATTGGGCTGGTCGAACTTTGGCGCCTAGCATTTTCATACGAGCAACGTTTGGTGCTTGTCGTTCAATGTCTAATTCCCCCATATAGACGATACATTCAATGCCCATCAAGGCACAAACGGTGGCGGTAGCCACTCCGTGTTGCCCTGCACCAGTTTCTGCGATAATGCGGTTTTTCCCTAGGCGTTTTGCCAATAAGATCTGCCCTATGGTATTGTTGACTTTATGCGCACCGGTGTGGCAAAGATCTTCTCTTTTGAGATAGATTTTAGTATTGTATCGCTCTGATAAACGCTTTGCGAAATACAAGGGAGTAGGTCGCCCTACGTATTCCTTGAGTAAGTCGTCAAACTCTTTTTTAAAGTCGGGTTCTGCAGAAATTTTTAAATAACTTTCGCGCAACTCGGCTACATTGGGGTACAACATTTCAGGTATATAAGCTCCGCCAAAGTCGCCGTAATATCCTTTTTCATCTACATTATAGTTCATACAATTTGTTTTTAAATTGTGTTATGTCTTTAATTTTTTTGAGCCCAGGAGCGAGTTCAAATTTACTATTTACATCAATAGCATACAGGGGTAAATCTGTATTTAATAATTCTTTAATCTCCTGTGTGTTTTCTAACCCAATTCCGCCACTTAAAAAGAAGGGTTTTTGGGAAGGATATTCCTTTAAAAGACTCCAGTCAAAGGTGTAGCCGTTTCCACCGGGTAAGGCGCCTTTGGTATCAAACAAAAAGAAATCACAACTGTTTTCATAGGCTTCAAGAATACTAAAATCAAAAGCGTCTTTTACAGAAAAAGCTTTGATGACTTCTACCCCAAAACCTTGAACCAATTGACAATAACTAGGCGTTTCTTCACCGTGTAATTGTATTGCTTGCAATTGATGCGTGCTAATACTGCTTTGAATATAGTCTACCGATGCATCGACAAAAACCCCTGTTTTTTTGATGCTTTTGTCTAAAACGGGTGTCGCTTCGCTTACATAACGACTTGACGGTGCCCAGAAAATAAAGCCCATATAATCGGGTTGCAAGGCGCTAAGCGCTGCAATATTATCGGGTTCTCGCATGCCGCAGACTTTTAATTTCATGCTTCTAATTGTTGGATAAAATCCTGTGCTGCTGCACCGGGATCGTTTGTTTTCATAAAGTTTTCGCCCACTAAAAAACCTTGGTAACCATAGGTCATTAAGTCTTTGATCGCGTTTACATCGCTTATTCCGCTTTCAGAAACTTTTACAAATTCTGCGGGGATTTTCTCAGCTAAAGTTCTACTTGTATCCAGCGAAACTTCAAAGGTTTTGAGATTGCGATTATTGACTCCTAGCATGTCTAAAGTAGGCATGATGGATTTTTGTAATTCATCGAGATTGTGTACCTCAAGTAAAACGTCTAGTCCTAGACTTTTAGCAGCGGTAGAGAGTTGTTGTATTTCGGCGCGGCTCAAGACTGCGGCGATCAATAAGATCACATCTGCGCCATGGGCTTTGGCTTCAATCAATTGATATTCGTCAATGATGAATTCTTTGCGCAAAAGCGGAAAATCGGTAGCAGCTCTCGCCAAAGTTAAATCGTCTAGCGATCCCCCAAAATACTTCCCGTCTGTCAAAACTGACATTCCACAGACTCCTGCGCTTTCATAGCCGCTGGCAACAGCAGCAACAGAAAGGAAGCTGTTGATGTTTTGTTTTGAAGGGGAACGGCGTTTATGTTCTGCGATAATCCCAGAGGCACTTGTTCTAAGGCGTTCCGCCAAAGGGTTTGCTGGGCGATCGAATAGCGGAGAAGCTTCCCAGTAGGCGGTAGGGAATAGCTGCTTTCGCTGGGCAACTTCGATTCTTTTATCGGCAACAATACGGTCTAAGATGCTCATGCTTTACTTAAATTTTGAAGTTGAGTTAAGGCCTCGAAAGCTTTTCCAGAAAGCAGGGACTCTTTGGCTTTTTCAAAGCCTTCCATTGGAGATAAATCTAATGCAGTGGCGATGGCCATTCCGGCGTTGGCACAAACAACTTCTTGCTGCGCCTGAGTGCTTTTGTTTTGGATTACATTCATAAAAATCTTTGCCGAAGAATCCACATTATCTCCGCCAGCAATTTGGCTTGCCTCCAAGGGTAAAACCCCAAAGTCTTGTGGTGTTAAAACACGTTCGCTGTTTTTGCTAAAGGCCTTTGTAGGGCCAGTGAGCGAAATTTCGTCATAGCCATCTAAAGCATAGAGTATGGTGAAGTTTGTGTCTGTCTTTTGAAAAAGGTAGTGGTACAAACGCGCTAATTCTAGATTAAAAACCCCGGTCAATTGATTCCTTGGGAAAGCGGGATTGACTAGTGGACCTAACATATTAAAGAAAGTCTTTACGCCTAATTCACGTCTTACCGGCGCTACGTTTTTCATGGCAGGGTGGAAGAGGGGTGCGTGCAGAATACAAATCCCAGCCTGATCCACACAGCGTTTTAAAAAGTTTGGGTCATTTGAAAATTTAACCCCTAAGGCTTCTAAAACATTACTCGATCCACAACCTGAAGAAACGCCATAATTCCCATGTTTTGTTACTTTTATCCCCGCTCCAGCTGTGACAAAAGAAGATAAGGTTGAGATGTTAAAAGTGTCTTTTCCGTCTCCCCCTGTACCGCAAAGGTCGATGGTGTCAAATTCACTTAAATCGATGGCAATACACAATTCGAGTAGTGCCGCGCGGAAGCCCTCGAGTTCTTCTAAGCTAATGCTGCGCATCATATAAATGGTGAGGAAAGAAGCGATTTGAGCAGGGTTGTATTGACCATCGGCGATGTTGATAATCATTTGCCGCGCTTCTTCCTTGCTTAGTTGTTGGTGTTGTATGAGTCTGTTGAGTATGGCTTTCATGCTTAACTATTGATCCAGTTATCTAATATTTTTTTTCCGTGTGGGGTGAGTACAGATTCAGGGTGATATTGCACCGCACAAACATCATAAGTCTTATGACGCAAGGACATTAACTGTCCTTCTTCGTCTACAGAAGTCGCGATAAGCTCTTCTGGTAAAGGAGTTTCTACCACCCAAGAATGATATCGTCCAATGTCAAAAACATCAGGGAGGTCTTTGAATAAAACATCTTCTTTAATGACTTTTACTGGGGTAGCAATCCCGTGATAGACCTTATCTAAGTTGATGAGGCTAGCGCCAAAAACTTCTCCGATGGCTTGTTGACCTAAACAGATTCCTAAGATTTTTTTAGAAGGGGCATAACGCTCAATTGCAGCTTTAAGTAAGCCAGATTCGTCTGGAATACCTGGACCTGGGGAGAGGAGGAGTAGCGGGTAATCTTCTAGTTCGTCCAACTCAAATTGATCGTTTCTTTTTACGGTTACTTCACAATCCAGTTCTTCGAGATAGTGAACTAGATTATAGGTAAATGAATCATAATTATCGATGACAAATACTTTCTTCATAATTATACGTCTTCAGCTAATGTTAATGCTTTGTCTAAAGCACCTAATTTGTTATATACTTCTTGCAACTCATTCTCTGGGACAGAGTCTGCCACTATTCCAGCCCCAGCTTGATAGTGTAGTTGGTGGTTTTTGCTTAAAAAAGAACGGATGATAATGGCATGATTAAAATTGCCATGGAAGTCCATATATCCTATTGCACCCCCGTAAAAATTTCTTTGGGTGGTTTCATAGCGATCAATCAATTGCAAGGCGTTGTGTTTAGGCGCGCCACTTAGTGTACCCGCGGGGAATGTGTCTGCCACCACCCGGAAGGTTTTAGCTGCTTTTTTCATGGTACAGCTCACTTTCGAGACCAAGTGAATCACGTGCGAATAAAATTGAATCTCTCTATTTTTTTCTACAACGACTTCAGAGCCATTGCGGCTTAAATCATTGCGCGCGAGATCGACCAGCATCACATGTTCGCTATTTTCTTTTGGGTCTTTAGCTAATTCTCCAGCGGCGAGTGCGTCTTTTTCATCATCACCTGTCCGGCGGAAGGTTCCTGCGATAGGGTGAATTTCGGCTTTGTCATTTTGAACAATGAGTTGTGCTTCGGGCGAGCTTCCAAAAATTTTAAAGTCTCCATAGTCAAAGAAAAACAAATAGGGAGAAGGGTTAATCGAACGCAGGGTGCGATACACATTAAATTCGTCCCCTTTAAATCCTTGAGAAAAGCGACGGGAGAGAACCAATTGGAAAACATCGCCTCTAAAACAATGTTCTTTTCCTTTTTTGACGAAGTCGATAAATTGATCATCGGTGAGGTTAGAAGTTTTCTCCCCAACTTTTTCAAAACTAAAATGGCTGCTATTTTTTGCATTAAGTAGAATTTCAATTTCGCTTAGATTGTGTTCTCCCTCATAAACATGCGAAAACAAATGCGCCTCATGATTAAAGAGGCTAATGGCAATGATATTTTGATAGACGGCATAATAGATGTCTGGTATGTCGTGCCCAGGTTTGGTTTTATTGAGCTTGACGTTCTCAAAACGATCCACGGCATCATGAGCGATGTAGCCAAAGATACCATTGCTGATAAACTTAAATGGAAAGCGCTCGCTGTCGAATTGTTGTGAAAAGGCGTGAATGCGTTCAGGGATATCCATGCTTGAATCTGCTTGTTCAACGGTCGAACTTCCGTCAGGATATTGCGTACTTAACACCCCGTTTTTTAATTCGATGGAAGCAATGGGGTTACAGCAGATGTAGGAAAAATCATTATTGTTTGCATGATAGTCACTACTCTCTAATAAAAGAGAATGTGGAAAAACATCGCGTATTTTAAGATAGGCACTTACGGGTGTAAGCGTATCTGCGAGTATTTTTTTATGTTCTGTTTTAAGGGCAAATGTTTTCATAAGGTGCCAAAATTAAAAAAGGCCTGTCGTGATGACAAGCCTTTGATATGTTGATACAGCGTGTTTCACGAATAAAGTTAATTTATTCGTTCCACCAATTTGTGCTGTTGTTTCTCGTTTTCATTGAGTCAAATATAATTCAAAAAATTAATGTGTTCAATATTGAAAGGAGAAATTATTTATTGGCGTGTGATCCATCACAAAATCCTTCCGGATTCTCTGAATTACCACAACCACATTTAGGTCGATTTGTTTTCATAAATTAAAATATTAAAGTTACTTCAAGTTCAATGTCATCATAAATTAGTTTATCACCTAGATCATCAAAAAAAGTTTTTGATCTAAATTTCACATTGTATTTTGACCGATCAAAGACCAAATTTGCCGTCGCTGATGTTTCTCCAACAGCTAAATCAAAACTTACAGGATGTGTAATCCCCTTGATAGTTAACTGACCATCGACAATTTGTTTTCCATTTTCTCCTTGTTTAGCTGAGCTGATCTCAAGCTTGGCCGTTGCATGTTGTTCTACTCCGAAGAAATCCTCAGATTTCAGGTGTTTTTCCAAATACTGTTTACTTCCACCTTCAAGATCTTCACAATTGATTGAAGTCATATCAACTATAAATTGTCCACCGCTGGCTAATCCATTGTTTAGTTCAAGACTAGCTTCTTGAAATGAGATGCTTCCATAGTGAGTCTTGGTTGTTATTTCTTTTCCCGTCCATCGAATGCTGCTCTTTTCGATATTAACGTTTTGTTTTTGCGCCTGTAAGGTCATTGAGCAAAAGATAAAGCTCATTATTAAGGCTAGGTTTTGAATTGTTTTTTTCATAGAATTTAAATTTGAATAATTAATGTTAGAATTAAGTAGGTTGTGTTTAGGTAAGTTTTGAGATTAAAGCAATCAATTTTTCTTTTTCATTAGAGCTTATATTTTCAACAAGTTGTGCTTCTTTTAAGGTAAGTTGATTATCAATACTAGTTAATAGGTCTAGTCCTAGTTGTGTAATGGTAATCTCAACTTTGCGTCGATTCTTTTCACAAATACATCTTTCGACTAGTTGCTTTTCAATGAGTTTATCCACCAGTCTTGTGGTGTTACTCATTTTGTGAATCATGTGTTCGTTTAAGGTTGAAAGGTTAGCAGGTTTCCCCTTCTGTCCCCTTAGAATTCGCAATACATTAAATTGAGGTAATGATATCCCAAATGCTTTTGTCAATGCATTTAATTCATCATCCAATCGATTGCCAGCCCTTAATAAGGCTACAACCAAATCTCTGTTATGTTTGTTATCTTTACTTGTCATTACAACTATTGTATATACAAATGTAATATAAATTTTATTACCGACAAGTTTTGACAGAAAAATGATTTGAAGAGTGAACATTTCGAATTAAATTTGAGAAAAAATATCATGACAGAATTACATCAAGACGAATGGAACGAACAAAGATTAGCGGCAGAGAATGCTGTTTTGCTGGATGTTCGCACAGAAGATGAGTTTAATGAGAAACACCTTGTGGGGGCTACTCTAATAGACATTCGTCAACCCCAATCTTTTATGGATGCAGCAAATGAACTTCCAAAAGATAAAGCGTATTTTATCTATTGTCGTTCTGGCGCGAGAAGTGCCCAGGCCTGTCAATTATTAGATCAATTAGGCGTTGCCGAAACCGTTAACCTTAAAGGCGGTATTTTAGCCTGGACTGGAGAAGTCGTCGAGTAATCACAAGCCCCCAAATCGATGAAAGAGGACTTCCTCCACTATGTGTGGAAGTTTCAAAAATTTCTACACAGCCGTATAAAAACTGTCCAAGGAGACTCCTTGCAGGTCATACATGTTGGTTTTCACAATCAACACGACGGGCCAGATTTCTCGAATGCGCAAATTTATATCGCAGACTTAAAATGGGCAGGTTCAGTCGAAATCCATCTAAAGTCTTCAGATTGGTATCGCCACAATCATCATAAAGACGATGCCTATAACAATGTCATTTTACATGTTGTATGGGAGGATGATATCGCAGTTTGCCGCGCAGATGGGAGTCTTTTGCCAACCGTGGTTTTAAAAGAAAACATTCCTGCTTCATTACTCGAAAACCATAAGCGAAAATTCTCTAAAACGACTGATTTTATTCCTTGCGAAGCAAACTTCAATAAAGTTCCTTCTCCACTTTTTCAACTTTGGAAAGAGCGACTTTTTGTTGCGCGACTAGAAGAGAAATCCCAGCGTATTCAAAGCCTTCTTACAGCCACTAAAAATGATTGGGAGGCAGTATTGTTTTTATTGTTGTCGCGCAACTTTGGTTTAAATATTAATGGGGAGGCTTTTTTTGAGATGGCAAAGAGCATCCCCTTTAAAGTCATAAGGAAATTACAGCAAGATGAAAGAGCGCTAGAAGCCTTGTTGCTAGGACAAGCGGGCTTGCTCGCTACTGCAAAATCATCTGTTTATGGTGCAAGTTTATGGGAGGAATTTAAATATTTGCAGCATAAGTTTTCTTTGCCACCTTCTGATGTTGCTGTTCGATTTATGCGATTGCGTCCACAAAACTTTCCCACGATACGCTTGGTACAATTAGCACAGTTATATGTCTCTTCTCAGCAGCTTTTTGCTAAGATATTTGAAGCTAAAACCCTTCGTGTACAATGGATGACTAAGGTGGGGGTTTCGTCATTTTGGAAAACGCATTACACTTTTGACAAAGTCTCTAAGACAAGGGAGAAAAGAATCACATCTGCTTTTGTGGATCTACTTCAGGTAAATACTTTAATACCCTTGTATTTTTGTTATCACAGATCAAAAGGAAAGGATCCAAATGCAAAGGTATTTGATTTAATGCAAGCCATAAAACCAGAGAAGAATGTTATTGTTGAGGGTTTTCAGGCATTAGGGGTAAACGCTAATAATGCCTTAGACACTCAGTCCTTTCTTCACTTAAAAAAAGGATATTGTGAGCTAAAAAAGTGTTTACTTTGCAGTGTGGGGGTACACCTTTTAAATCACCCCGATTAGTTATGGCAAGGAATTTTAGACATTGGTTTGAAAAACATGGTTTTGCAGTTTCTACTCGACTGGCAGACCGTTTAGGGATGAAAGTTAAAAGTGTTCGCTTATTTTTTATCTATGCATCTTTTGCCACTTTAGTGGGGGGATTCGTCATTTACTTAACTTTGGCTTTTTGGTTAAAACTCAAAGATTTAATCTATACCAAGCGCACCTCTGTTTTTGATTTATAATAAATCAATGCAAATCAGAATTTGTTATTAGGGATTATTTTAGGATATTGGTAGCTTAGAAACCAAATAACATCCAAATGCAATTCACTTTTAAACGACTATTATCCATTTTATTTATATTATTTTCTGCGCCCTTATTTGCGCAAGAGCAAGGTCTTGACGATCGAATTAATGAAGCATTTACGCCCATAGCAAACTGGTGGGGTGCTGTAGTTCTTCATAACTTTCCTGGAACAGAAATTCCAACCATTATCTTTCTACTAGTAGGTGGAGCTTTGTTCTTTACTGTATATTTTGGCTTTATTAATGTCAAAAGATTTCCTACTGCAATTAATACAGTAAGAGGGAAATACGATGAAGTTGATGATCACAGTAACGATGGAGAAGAAGGAGAGGTTAGTCATTTTCAAGCCCTTGCCACTGCCGTTTCTGGAACAGTTGGAAATGGAAACATTGCCGGGGTAGCCCTAGCTATTGCGATTGGGGGTCCAGGGGCCACTTTCTGGATGATTCTTTGTGGGTTAATTGGCATGTCGACAAAATTTGTAGAATGTACCTTAGGGGTAAAATACCGCGACGTAGGTGAAGATGGAACTGTTTATGGCGGTCCCATGTACTATCTGACAAAAGGACTAGAAGAAAAAGGTTTTGCCCGTTTAGGGAAAACATTAGCCGTGATTTTTGCTGTGCTATGTATTGGAGCTTCTTTTGGAGGTGGAAATGCAGCGCAATCAAATCAAGCAGCCATGCAACTAGTTGAATCTTTTGGGATGACAGGAGGTAATGCGAGAACAATCATCGGTTTGATCATGATGGTTGTGGTTGGTATTATCATTATAGGTGGAATCAAACGTATTGCTCAAGTAACCGAAAAAGTAGTTCCCTTAATGGCCTTGATGTATATTTTGGCTTGCCTCTATATCATTATTACAAACATCACTTTTGTAGACGATGCATTCGGTATGATTTTTTCTCAAGCATTTAATCCGCAGGCGGGCCTCGGAGGTTTGCTGGGAGTGTTAATTACAGGGTTTAGACGTGCAGCTTTTTCAAATGAAGCTGGAGCAGGTTCTGCTTCTATTGCGCACTCTGCTGTAAAAACAAAATATGCAGCTTCTGAAGGTTTAGTTGCCTTATTAGAGCCTTTTATCGATACCGTTGTCATTTGTACCTTGACTGCTTTAGTCATTATTATCTTTAATGGAGATAGTACAGTATTTCAATATGGCGGCGAAGGCGGAATGGTGATGATCGATGGTCAACCGGCAGAGGGGGCAGCAATTACAGCTGCAGCTTTTGCAAAATACATTTCTTTTTCTGGACCTTTCTTAACCATCGCTGTAGTATTGTTTGCGGTATCTACTATGATTTCTTGGTCTTACTACGGACTGCAGTCTTGGATGTTTGTTTTTGGAAAAAGTAAAATTTCTGACCTTACTTATAAGATCCTTTTCTTGCTCTTTATCGTTATTGGAGCGGCAGGAGATATGTCAGCTGTATGGACATTCTCAGACGCGATGATCTTAGCATTAGTATTCCCTAATATGATAGGGTTGTTCTTCTTGTTCCCAAAGGTGAAAGAAGAATTAAATCGTTATTTAGAGGCGATCGGGACCATAAAATAAAGCATTATGCCTTTTAAAACCGCTATGGGTTTTTCGATTCGACGAAAGACGATAGCGGTTTTTTTTGTGCTTTTATTGCTGGGATTACTGCTGTATAATCGCTCGCTTGAACAGGCTGTTTCTAGGTCAGAAATATTTGCTTTAGACCGTCTATTACAACAAAAGATCGACTCTCTAAAAGCGCTTGAACAGCCCAAAACTATTTATCCCTTTAACCCAAATTTCATTAGCGATCAACGGGGGTACTTTTTGGACTTAAGTCCTCAAGAAATAGATCGCCTGCATGCCTATCGAGAGCAAGGAAAGTGGATCAATTCAGTAGGTGAATTTCAAAAAGTCACTGGGGTTGATACGACTTGGCTAAAAGCATATAGCCCATTTTTTAACTTTCCAGTTCGAGTAAAAAAAGAGCAGAAAAAGTATACGGAAAAATCATTCCCCCCTATTGATTTAAACACTACAACCGCAGATGAATTAAGACAAATTTATGGGATAGGCGAGGTGATGAGTCAACGTATCATTCGCTATCGAGAAAGATTACAAGGCTACGCCAAAGAAACACAACTAGCCGAGGTTTATGGTTTGTCCCCAGAGGTGTTAGTGCGACTTCAATCCAGATGCAGTATCATTACACCGCCTACTTTTGAAAAGATTGCCCTACAAGAAGCTGGCTTGGAGGAGCTTTCAAAGCTGCCTTATCTCTCTTATACGGAAGCCCGAAAAGTAGTTCGCCTAAGAACAGAATTAAAACATTTGTCATTGGTTAATTTACATTCAATCAAAGGTTTTGATAGCTTAAAAATTAAAAGATTAGCCCTATATTTGTTTTAAAAAGCTATGATGGATACACCAACATTGGTTTCTATGCATGAAACTGAATCCTTAAAATTGGTTGCCGACGCTGCAAGAGAATATGCAGAGAAGCATTTGCGCCCTTTTGTGATGGATTGGGATGAATCTCAGCATTTTCCAATTGATGCTATGCGAATCGCAGGCCAATTAGGCTTCTTAGGAGTCATTGTCCCATCTGAATATGGGGGATCGGGTATGAACTATCACGAGTACATCGCTATCATTGAACAAATTTCGATTGTGGATCCTTCTATAGGACTTTCTGTAGCGGCGCATAATTCTTTGTGTACTAATCACATTTATTTGTTTGGAAATGAAGCACAGCGTTGTAAGTGGCTCCCTAAATTAACTTCGGGTGAGCATATTGGTGCCTGGGGCTTGACAGAACACAATACGGGTTCAGATGCAAAAGGGATGAGCACAACTGCCCGTAAAGATGGAGACGATTGGATCTTAAATGGTACCAAAAACTTTATTACCCACGGTAAGAGTGGAGATATCGCTGTTGTCGTTGCTCGAAACGGAGAAAAAGGGGACAACCACGGGATGACCGCTTTTGTTGTGGAAAGAGGAACTCCCGGCTTTACCGCAGGAAAAAAAGAAAATAAACTGGGGATGCGCGCTTCAGAAACCGCAGAAATGGTTTTTGACAACTGCCGTATTCCAGATGAAAATAGATTAGGTGAAGTAGGCGAGGGCTTTATACAATCCATGAAAATCCTCGACGGTGGACGAATATCCATCGGAGCACTTTCCTTAGGTATCGCAAAAGGGGCCTATCAAGCGTCATTAAAATATTCTAAAGAGCGTCATCAATTTGGTCAAGCGATTAGCAAGTTCCAATCGGTTGCCTTTAAGTTAGCCGATATGGCGACAGAGATAGAAGCTTCAGAGCTTTTATTACACAAAGCAGCCAGTGATAAAATGCACGGAAAGAATGTGACCAAAAGCGGGGCAATGGCAAAAATGTATGCCTCTGAAGCCTGCGTTAAAATTGCTAATGAAGCCGTTCAAATTCACGGTGGTTATGGTTTCACCAAAGACTTTCCAGTAGAGAAGTTTTATCGCGATGCAAAGCTGTGTACCATAGGAGAAGGCACAACAGAGATACAGAAATTAGTCATTTCTAGAGATATTTTAAAGAATTAAGAAAAGGTAGTGTCGATTTAACCTAAAGCAGTTATATTTGCACACATTTTAAAAGAGAGGAGGTTACGTTTTATGTTAATAATTCCAATAAAAGAGGGCGAAAACATCGATAGAGCGCTAAAGCGTTTTAAAAGAAAATTCGATAAAACAGGCGGGATGCGTCAATTACGCGCACGCAAACAATTTTTAAAGCCTTCTGTAAAAAACAGAGCTAAGATTCAAAAAGCACAATATATTCAAGGCTTACGCGACGCAGAAATGCAGTAAGCAAATTGTGTTAAATAATTTCAACGTTGTGGTTAAAGTTTTATCTTTAATCACAACGTTTTTTTATGGCTATAGCGAAGTTTATTGATTATGTCGAAAAGGAGAAGAACTATTCTCCACATACCCTTAAAGCCTATCAAAACGACTTAGAACGTTTTGCTGAATATTGTTCTAGAGAACATCAAGAAGATGCCATTGATTTGATTGAATACCCTTTAATTCGCTCGTGGATTGTGCATTTAGGAGAAGCGGGGAATAGCAACCGAACAATCAACCGCAAGATTTCTGTTTTGCGTTCCTACTTCAGTTTTTTAATGCGAATAGAGCAGCGCAAGACGAACCCTTTGAGGAAGCATAAACCGCTCAAAGAAAGTAAAAAAGTCCAGCTGCCTTTTACAGAAAAAGAAATCTCTGAGTTATTAGATGGAGCTCATTTTGAAGACAACCATCAAGGCTTATTAGCTAAAACGATCATAGAAACCCTTTACAGCACTGGGATGCGAAGAACAGAGTTAGTGCATCTTGAAACATCTAGGGTTGATTTTGACAACAATTGTCTGAAAGTTATCGGGAAGCGAAATAAAGAGCGAATTATCCCTGTGATTCCTGCTTTAAAAAAGCAACTGCAATACTTTGATAGTCTTGTAAATACAATGCGTTCTCAAGCCGATAATCCTTATTTCTTTTGCAATAAAAAAGGGCAGAAAATAAGTGATGCGCTTGTATATCAATTAGTAAATGATTACTTTAATAAAGTATCAACTAAGGTGAAACGCAGTCCACATATGTTACGACATAGTTTTGCAACCCATCTTTTGAACCAAGGGGCCGATCTCAACACTGTAAAAGATTTGCTGGGACATGCTTCACTAGCTGCAACTCAAATCTACACACACAGTAGTATGGAGCAAATAAAAACCGTCTATAAAGATGCTCATCCTAGAGGGTATAAAAAATAAGTTTAATCATTAAAATCTTTGTCTTATGAAAATCAATGTACAAGCCACCAACTTTAACGTAGATCAAAAATTAGTCGATTTCACCCAGCGTAAGATTGACAAACTATATCAATTTTATGACAAAATTTTAACGGTTGATGTATTTTTTAAAGTCGAAAACACTACAAATCGCATCAATAAGTTTGCTGAAATCAAGATAGGGATTGTCGGTGAGAGCGTTGTAGTCAAGAAGTTATGTAAAAGCTTTGAAGAGTCAATTGACTTAAGTGTCAAAGCTGCAGAGCGAATGTTAATTCGTCATAAAGAATTACTTAGATCTTAAGAAATATTTTTTCTGCATTTTCTTTGAAACAAAATAAATAAATCAATACATTTGCACCGCTCGAAAGGGTAGTTAAAAGCCGATGTAGCTCAGCTGGCTAGAGCAGCTGATTTGTAATCAGCAGGTCGTGGGTTCGAGTCCCTCCATCGGCTCTTTGTTCTTTATTTTATTTATTGGGGAGATACTCAAGCGGCCAACGAGGACAGACTGTAAATCTGTTGTTTTTTAACTTCGCAGGTTCGAATCCTGCTCTCCCCACACCTTTAAAAACTTTCTTAAGATTGTTTTTATAAAATGCGAGAGTAGCTCAGTTGGTAGAGCGTCAGCCTTCCAAGCTGAATGTCGCCGGTTCGAACCCGGTCTCTCGCTCTAATTAACGCCGACGTAGCTCAGGGGTAGAGCGTTTCCTTGGTAAGGAAGAGGTCGGCAGTTCAAATCTGCTCGTTGGCTCTATACAATATTAGGCTTCCCAAAAGGGTAGCCTTTTTTTTATCCTTATTTCACATTTAATCACTAAGCTTATTCTTATTAGGCAATAGCGTGAGATCTTCGACCTAAATGTATTTTTTTATTAGTGTCATTTTTAACACTTTAAATACAATTAAATCATTTTTTTTCGGTTTATATAAAGTTTACCTTTCATACTGATAAATTTAAACACCCTTGTGTTGAAACTTAGGAAAAGTATTCTTGTTGTTTTTTATTTCTTTTCTCTCTCTGCTTATGGGCAGTTTACAGGGACAAACCAAGTGATTAATAATGGCAAAATGCGTTTTGGAAATGGCACCCAATTTTCCATTAATGCAGCAGGAAATGTTGAACAGCCTTTTTATTTTAGTACAGTTTTAAATAATTGGAGACAATTAACCTATTCTGAATCGGCATTAGTCAATTATCCTTTAGATTCTAGAATAGGAGTAGGAGGAGACGGCACCAATAATTGGAATACTAACGGTGTGCGCGAATATAACCCAACTATGGTGAATCAAGTTTTCGATACAAGTGGTTTTTCTGTTGTTGGCGGTGAAAGTTTTGGCACCATAATAGTCAAAGGAGAGATTACTATAGGGACTGCTCGACTTGAATTAACCAATGCCTATCGTGTAAGACAAGATAAAAATTTTGTTCAAGTATTGACGACCATCAAAAATATAGGCTTGGCACAGGCAACAAATATTCGTTACTGGATAGGAACTAGAGATGATTATGTAGGGGGAACCGATCAACCCACTAAAATAAGAGGGAATTTAAATGATGGAACTTTTGAAGCGATTACCCTAACGACCCAAAGAGCTTCTGCTTTGCGCATTACTACAATTAGTGAAGGGATATTATTCTTTACTACTTCTGCACGTGGAAATAATGTCCATGCAGGCTATAATGCTTCGCAAAATATTTCGACTGATCAAGATCCCGAAACGGCACAAATCACTAGTACTAACGATGGTTCTTACAGTATGTTTGTCAGGATGAATAATCTTGGCATTAACGAATCTGATACCTTTGTTTGGTATTATGCCGCTGCTGCACTTAACGAACTCGATGATATAATTGAAGAAGTTTTTGACTCAAGTGAAGAAACTGATTGGGATACAGATGGAATCTTGAACGAATTTGATAGTTGTCCATATACTGCAGGTGTCTCTGCTTTAGACGGTTGTCCGTGGTCTATTGATTTGGGTAATAATTATAAGTCAAACACTGCTTCTAATTCTGTTATTGTAGCAAACGAAACTTACCATTGTCAGCTTTTTGAAAATAGATTTTTCAATACCGCTTATCATTCTGGAGATGACCCAGAGCCAGAGGTGGGGGATTATATTATTTGGAATAACAAGCACTCTTTCCCTCAATCGTTTATGTTTAATCAAGATGGTTTTGCCTATATGAAAATGCGCAGTTTTAACAAGATTATTGAGGTGCGCAAAACAGATGGATTAATCACAGCCATTTATGCTTGTCCTTAAATTATAAAGTTAATATGAATTTGATTCAACTCAGTTTTAAACAAAATCTATTTGTTATTTGTACCATGAGCTTAACAGTATTCGCTTTTGGTCAAAATAATTTAAAGCAAGAAGAAGTTAACGACAATCTAATTGGAAAAGTTGTTTTTCTGGAAAATGAGATTAGTTTAAGTCAAAATAAAAACACTCTTCAAGATAAGGTAACTTTTTATTTTAGTTATTCTTCTCAAGAGAACTCAGTCCCAAAAAATAAAAAAACAATCGATTTTATGACTTCTCAAGAAGCATTTGAAAGCATATTTAATCAAGCAAAAGAGGTCTTTAAGAGTAAAGTTCCCAAAGAAGTTTCTCTCGATCAAAATGTAAAGATGCGTTTGGAAATGATTACAAACACAGATATTCAGTTTAGATTTTATAAAGGCGGTAATAATCAAGGCGGTTTTTCTGTATCTCCAACTGGCTTGCATCTTTTGTTTGGAAAGGAATGGAATAAAAGCTTATGGTATAATTACTTAGCTGATTAATACATTAAAAAAATATTATTCCTTTTGCGTAGTTTAATTTTAATCTCTGCCTGTTCAAAAACAGTAACTTTAATCTAGAATCTTTTGATTCTGTTGTTCGATAAACTGCTTCGAGCAGTAAAGGAATACCTAACACAGAGATTGTTACTACAATTACCGGTGCAAGCCATTCACTTAATCTTGAAGAAGATTTATTTTATGATTTAAACAAGGACGAATTTGTTCATCTTCTACAAAATTATCGTGCTCAATTTGAACTTGAAAACACCATGGTTTCTGTGATTGTCTTCTTTGATATCTTGATAGATAGAGATAATTATGCCGTTGTTACTTCACTTACTGGTGGGGAGAATGGTCCTATTCCAGTAGAAAATAGAATGACCATCAATATTAATGATGAAATTACAGAGGTTAACGTTGATAGCGCAACGGTAAATTATCCCAATGTTCGTTTTGACAACGGACAATATTCTTTTAACATATCTTTGTAAAAGACTAGGTATATCAATTAAACCCTCTTTGTGGAGGGTTTTTTTATGCTTCAAACTTAAATAAGAGGAGTAGATTCTTTCTAAGATGTACTATCTTTAAATGGTCAAATCAACTTTATGCAAACACCAGAAGGATTAACCAGCCTACTTACATTAAAGCAATTAGATGCCCATCGCTTTGAAGGAGAAAACTATCAAACAGTTTGGCAACGTGTTTATGGGGGACAGGTTTTAGCTCAAGCACTGCATGCCGCACATCAAACAGTTCCTGGAGATCGTTTAGTTCACTCATTACACGGTTATTTTATTTTACCTGGGGATATAAAAACAGCCATTGAATATGAAGTAGAGGCTTTACGCGACGGGGGTAGTTTTACCACTAGACGCGTTACAGCGCTACAAAAGGGAAAAGCTATTTTTGTATTGGCGGCCTCTTTTCAAATACAACAAGAAGCACTTGATAAGCACACACCTTCTCCAGCGGCTGCAGCTCCTGAAGGCTTGCTTTCTGATGTTGATCTTTTAAAGACCGAAGAAGGGATTTCTGATAAAATGAAATTGCATTTATTGGCCCGCAATCCTTTTGCCTTCGAGTTTCGTCCTGAAAAAGAATATTCCCATAAAATTGGGCCTAACGAAAATCGAAATATATGGTTTAAGCTTAAAAAGCAAACAAGTTTGAACCTGCGACAGCAACAAGAGTTTTTAGCTTATGCGGTAGATTATGATCTTTTAGTAATGTCTGTGATAAGTCATTATCAAGATGAATTTGACCAGCCCTTACAGGTAGCCAGTTTAGATCATGCAATGTGGTTTCATCGTTCTTTTGATGTGAATGAATGGCTGTTGTTTTCTATGGATAGCCCTAATGTTTCTGGGGCACGTTGTTTAGGAAAGGGTAGTATTTTTAATCGCAAAGGTAACCTTGTAGCCACTGTGATTCAAGAAGGCCTGGCAAGACCATTTAAATTAGATTGATTCGCCATAGTGCTCTCTTAGTTGACGAATCCAGTGCTCTGGAATCTCTGCTTTTTTGAGCAGTTTAATATTGTAGGCTTTAATGGTGTTGTGGGAAATAGCCACTAGTCTATTTTGAGCTGTGCTATACAAATGCGCTTGACATTGCAAGCGATCACCTTCTAATTTAACGATATCAAAATCTATTCTAACCGTATCTGGGTAAACTACTGGAGTGATATATTTAATATCACTCCAAGCGAGAATGGGGCTAATTTTAGAGAGACCTGCAGTTCCTCCTTTCATCAACTGTTCGAATAGCAAGAGTCGGGTGGATTCTACCCATTTTAAATAAATAATATTATTGACATGTTGCATGGCGTCCATATCTCCCCAGTGAACACGCACCTCAAGAGAGACAATCGGTTTTTTTTGCTCCATTATTTTTGTTTCAGTTGGGCCGCAAAGGCTTGGACTCTTTTTTTGAGTTCAGGATCTTTTCCTGTGGCGACAAATTCGCTAGCCATTTGATCTAAATCGCGATCGACAAGAGCCAGGAGTTGTTTGCGTGCAAGTCGTTTACTTTCGATATAAACCGGCCCATAAACTTTGAGGCATTTTTCAAGGTGCAGTTTAGCTAAGTCTAAGACTTGATCTGCAGGAGCAATAGCTTGCACAATATTTTCTTCTAAAGCTTCTTGCGCAGAAAAGAGCTTGGCGTTTTGTAAGGCTTGAAAAGCTTTTTGTTCCCCTAAAGTATAACACCATAAATCCATCATTAACTCTGGGACAATCATAGAGAGTTTAAACTCGTGCATCCCGATAACGTGCTTTGGTTCTTCGGCCATTATACGATAATCTGCACATAGGGTAAGGATTGTTCCGCCGGCAGGCGCAAATCCTGTAATAGCACAAACAAAGGGTTTAGGATAGCGCACCATGGCTTGTAAAGCTCCGTAATAATCAACCCAAAAGGCATGGGTTTCTGCTTCGCTCATCTGGGCTTGCTCTACTACATCAAGGCCAGCGCTAAAGGCCCCGGTATGCCCTGTTAAGATCACTCCGTCAACCGATGGGTTAGCTGTAAGAGAAAGAAAACTTTCTTTTAATTCTTTGACCAATTGATGGGAGATGGCATTCACTTTTCCATTGTTTAATTGAACGATGGCAATATTGTTCTCTATAGTAGTAATGAGCATGCTTTTTATTTAAATCAGATTTAATATTCACGAAGATAACACTATATTTAGCACTTCTTTAAAAGAGAAGATTAGTTTTTTTGAAGGATTCATGGAGATAAACACAAACTATTATACCACTCAAAAGATAGCCCGCTATTCCACTTTTGGAACGCTGGGTCCTGCAACAAAATATTTTTGGTTTGCCTTACATGGATCAAAGATGCTTTGCGAGCAGATGTTGTATAAGTTTAAAGCGTTTGACCCTAACGAGCATTTTGTCGTTGCTCCAGAAGCCTTGATTCGGTTTTATGAAAAAGATTTTGGGGGACCTGTTGTCGCTTCATGGATGACTAAGCGAGATCGTCTAGAAGAAATCGAAGACTTTAGTGAATACCTCTCTGGATTATACGCTTCTTTTGTGGCGCAGTTGCCTCCAGATTGTGTTAAGTTGATTCTAGCTTTTTCGCAAGGAGGGACAACATCCTTTAGATGGTTACACGCTAGAGCGGTTGAGGTAGATTATCTTATCCCATACGCTTGCTGGATTCCAGAAGATATTCCGCTGAGTCACGGAAAAACTGATTTATCCAAAGTAAACCTTTTGTTTACTTATGGAACCGAAGATCAATTTTTAACAGAAAAACGCATCGCTATGGTCAATGCAGTAATTGCGCAAAATAACTTGACGGTAACGACATTGCCTTATAAAGGCGATCATCGGGTGAGTAAAGAACAACTTCAAAACATATTTGAACACTATATTAAAAAATAATCATGGCAGAAAAGAGCTATTGGGAAGGATCAGATCACTATTTGTGTGATACAGAATTAGCACAGGCATTTCACATTTCAAGAACCTTAGGGATGCCCCTTTTAATCGAAGGCGAACCGGGAACGGGGAAAACAGAACTCCCCTTGCAGTACGCTAAAGCGCAAGACCTAGAATTGCATGTTTATCCCGCTGGATCAAAAAGTAACATAGAGCAGTTTGTCGCAAAATTTGACCATGTCAAATATTTAAGAGATTCGCAAGTAGAAATCCTCAACGCGCAGAGAGAAGAAAAAGGATTAGCCTCAAAAATGTCTACCGCTGGTCGCGACACAGAATCCTTAGGGGATTATGTTAGTAAAGGCCCTGCGGCCAAAGCGTTTAGTTCGCCTAATTCAGTGTTATTAATTGATGAGATCGATAAAGCGCCACGTGAATTCCCTAATGATTTATTGTACGCGTTAAGTCACCGCAAGTTTGTTATGCCAGAATCTGGAGAAGTAATCGAGGTTTCAGAAGAAGACATGCCAGCCATTGTCATCACTTCAAATCGAGAACAAGAATTGCCCACGGCCTTTAAAGGAAGATGTATCTATCATTACATCCAATTTCCAGAGGCAGATAAAATGCGAGACATCATTCAAAAACACCATCCTAAAGTAAGTGACAAAATTGTCGATACAGCTTTAGATATCTTTTATCAATTGCGAAAAATAGGTTTAGAACGTGCACCAACCACTAGGGAGCTATTGAACTGGTTAAAGTATATCAAAACCTTTAGCTCAAAACAAGCCATTGATAAACTCAATGCGCTGGATGGTTTGGGAACGCTGATTAAAACACAGGCAGACTATGAAAAAGTACAACGCCAATTGGCCCTTGGGGGAGGTCAACCTCCCATGGGAACTTCATTGAATTAAGCAGTATGTTTACGACCCTTCCAGAGCGATTTAAAGCTTTCCACCTCACAGTAGATGTTCGTACACTTTTGCTTTTGCAAAAAGCCATCGATCGCGAATTGGTCAAAACCATTGGTGACTTATATAATGTACTGCGCACCTTTATCGTGAAGAGTCCAGAATTAATGGGACCGTACACTCGTGCCTTTTACGATTACTTTTTATCTATTGATATTCGCAATGGCGAACAATTGCACGATGCCGTTTTACGTTCGCAAACCTTTCAACAGTGGAAGGAGCAAAACACCGGTCGTCTTGAAGAAGATATGACCAGAAAAGAAATGGCGAATCTATTTTTAGATGAGGTGCATATTACCCATTATGATATCCAAAAGGTGATTGATGGAAGAGAGCTTTGGGAAAAAGACAATGGCGATGTAGAAGATCAAGACCGCGAAGGTGATGAAGGCGACGGGGAAAGAAGACCACTAGATAAAATGGCCGACTATTCTGACCTCACTTTAGAAGAGCTAATGGCGCGAATGGAAGAAGTCCTTAAGCAACAAAAACGCGATCACAGCGGCGGGAGTCACTGGGTAGGTACAGGAGGTATTTCTCCTTATGGTAATGGAGGCGCAGCCAAAGATGGTATTCGTGTTGGTGGAAGTGGAGGCGGAAAAATGGCCCGCAAAGTAATGGGAGATGCTAACTTTTTCCCTGTTGATTTAGATGCCATTTTAAATGATAATAATATAGACGCAGCTTTGGCCTCTCTTAAAGGCATCGTAGAAGAATCTGCACAAGAAACATTAGATGTAAAAGAAACCATCGATCGCGGTTTAGAACGAGGAGGGCTATTTCTACCAGAAATTAAAAACGAGACAGACGAGAAATTACAGGTTCTCCTCTTTATAGACAATGGGGGTTATTCGATGCATCCCTACATAAAAGCTGTACAAACTTTGTTTCGTAAAATGAAAACTCGTTTTGCCCACGATCTAGAAACCTATTATTTCCACAACACCATCTATGGTCAAGTTTACAGTGATCCACAACGCAGAAAGCGAATCCCCATTGAACGCATCTTGTCAAAGAGTCCTAATTACCACGTCTTTTTTGTAGGAGATGCTGCTATGGCACCCTATGAATTGAGCAATCAAAGTATGAATACTTATATGGAGATGACGAAGCATTTTTCTAAATGCGCATGGCTCAATCCAGAACCGTTAAAGTTCTGGGAACACACCTTGACCATTCAAATCATCAAAGAATTAATTCCCATGGAATCACTTACGCCCGCTGGAATTGAGAAAGCAGTGCTAAGAATGAATAAGAACAGAAAAAACAAAGGTTAAAGACCCTTAAAAAGATATGCTAGTTCAAGAATATTCTAGGGGTGATTTAAAACGACAAAAAAAACTTTAAAAAGTTTCTAGTTTATAACAAGTTAATCATAAAAATTTATAAATTTGCACCTCTTAAAACACTAAAGAAAAACCTGTATTATGGCTAAAGAAACTTTTGATCGGTCAAAACCCCACTTAAACATTGGAACTATTGGCCACGTTGATCACGGTAAAACTACCCTTACTGCTGCAATTACTAAAGTACTAGCAGACGCTGGTCACTCTGAAGCACGTAGCTTCGACCAGATTGATAACGCTCCTGAAGAAAAAGAGCGTGGTATTACAATTAATACTTCTCACGTAGAGTATCAAACAGAAAATCGTCACTATGCACACGTTGACTGTCCAGGTCACGCCGATTATGTGAAAAACATGGTTACTGGTGCTGCTCAAATGGATGGTGCTATCCTTGTAGTTGCTGCTACAGATGGTCCTATGCCACAAACAAGAGAACACATCTTATTAGGTCGCCAGGTTGGTGTGCCACGTATTGTTGTTTTCTTGAACAAGGCCGATATGGTTGATGATGAAGAATTATTAGAATTAGTTGAAATGGAAGTACGTGAACTACTTTCTTTCTATGACTATGACGGAGATAACACTCCTATTGTTCTTGGTTCTGCTCTTGGAGCATTAAATGGAGAGCAAAAGTGGGTGGACACTGTAATGAACTTAATGACTGAAGTTGATACATGGATCGAGTTACCAAAGCGTGACGTTGATAAAGATGCATTAATGCCTGTTGAAGATGTATTCTCGATCACTGGTCGTGGTACTGTTGCAACTGGTCGTATCGAAACAGGAGTATTTAACTCTGGAGATGCGGTTGATATCATTGGTATGGGTGCTGAAAAGTTAGCTTCTACTGTAACTGGGGTTGAGATGTTTAGAAAAATCTTAGACCGTGGTGAAGCTGGAGATAACGTTGGTATCTTATTAAGAGGTATTGAAAAGACAGATATCAAAAGAGGTATGGTAATCTGTAAGCCAGGTTCTGTAACTCCTCACGCTAAATTTAAAGCTGAGGTATATATCTTAAAAAAAGAAGAAGGTGGTCGTCACACACCATTCCATAATAACTACCGTCCACAGTTTTACGTTCGTACAACTGACGTAACAGGGAATATTAGTCTTCCTGACGGAGTAGAAATGGTAATGCCTGGAGATAACTTAACAATCAATGTTGATTTAATTTCTCCAATCGCATTAAGTGTTGGTCTACGTTTTGCGATTCGTGAGGGTGGTAGAACTGTTGGAGCAGGTCAGGTAACTGAGATGTTAGACTAACCAAAAAAAAGTTTTTTAAATGACCCTAAGGTGTCCGCCATTGGCGGATGCCTTTTGTGTCAAATAAAAACGGGTTTAGCTCAGTTGGTAGAGCACTGGTCTCCAAAACCAGGTGTCGGGAGTTCGAGCCTCTCAACCCGTGCAGTTTAAAAGTATCACAGATGGCAGCAATTATTAACTATATCAAAGATTCTTTCGAAGAATTAAAAAACAATGTAACCTGGACACCCCGTGCAGAATTACAGCAATCTGCTGTGGTCGTACTGGTCTTTTCCATTTTATTTTCATTAGTCATTTGGGGAGCAGACACTGTTTTGTCTGGTGTTGTGCAAGCCTATTTTAACTTGATCAACGGATAAACATGGCAGAAGCAAGCCCAAAAAAATGGTATGTTGTTCGCGCAGTAAGCGGTCAAGAAGCAAAAATCAAAGATTATATCGCTTCTGAGATTAACCGTTTAGGTTACGACGGTTACCTTGAAGATATTCTAGTTCCTACTGAAAAAGTCGTGCAGATTCGCAACGGCAAAAAAATCAACAAGGAAAAAGTTTACTATCCTGGTTATATCATGATTAAAGCTGATTTGTCTGGGGAGATTCCTCACATAATTAAATCAGTGACGAATGTTATCGGCTTTTTAGGAGAAACTAAAGGTGGGGAACCAATTCCTTTGCGTACCGCAGAAGTAAATCGCTTACTTGGTAAAGTCGATGAATTAGAATTAAGTAAAGAACATGTAGCAATTCCTTTCACAGTAGGGGAAAGCATCAAAGTAGTCGATGGGCCTTTCAATGGTTTCACCGGTACGATAGAAGAAGTGAACGAAGAAAAGCGTAAGCTTCAAGTTATGGTGAAGATTTTCGGAAGAAAAACACCGCTAGAACTCAGCTACATGCAAGTAGAGAAAATTTAAATGTTACTCATATAAATTGAATTTCCTAGGCTTCCACTCTGGAAATTCGCAAATGTAAATTGAAACAATGGCAAAAGAAGTAGACAAGCTAGTCAAATTACAAGTTAGGGGAGGTGCTGCGAATCCATCGCCACCGGTTGGACCCGCGCTAGGTGCTGCAGGAGTCAATATCATGGAGTTTTGTAAGCAGTTTAATGCTAGAACTCAAGATAAGCCAGGTAAAGTATTACCTGTTGTGATTTCTGTATATAAAGACAAATCATTCGATTTCGTCATTAAGACACCTCCGGCGGCCGTTCAATTGATGGAAGCAGCCAAGGCTAAAAAAGGCTCTGGAGAACCCAACAGAACAAAAGTAGCTTCGGTTACTTGGGATCAAGTACGTACCATCGCAGAAGACAAGATGCAAGATTTAAATGCATTTACAATTGAATCTGCAATGAAAATGGTTGCTGGTACCGCACGTTCTATGGGCTTCACAGTTAAAGGTGAGTCACCCTTTTAATTTTTAAAGAAGAAAAGAAATGGCAAGACTTACAAAAAAGCAAAAAGAAGCACGCGCAAAGGTTGACGCAAAGAAAACCTATTCGCTAGAAGAAGCATCTGCATTAGTAAAAGATTTAACTAATGTAAAATTTGATGCCTCGGTTGATTTAGCAATTCGATTGGGTGTTGACCCTCGTAAAGCGAACCAAATGGTTCGTGGTGTTGTTACCTTACCACACGGTACTGGAAAGAACGTTCGCGTTCTTGCTCTTGTTACCCCAGATAAGGAGGCAGATGCCAAAGAGGCAGGCGCTGATTATGTTGGATTAGATGAATACTTACAGAAAATCAAAGACGGCTGGACCGATGTTGATGTGATTGTAACCATGCCCAGTGTAATGGGTAAATTAGGTCCTTTAGGACGTGTATTAGGCCCACGTGGTTTAATGCCTAACCCTAAGACCGGTACAGTGACAATGGATGTCAAAAAAGCAGTTAGCGATGTAAAAGGAGGTAAGATTGATTTCAAAGTGGATAAAACAGGAATCGTCCACGCATCTATTGGAAAAGCATCTTTTGATGCCCTTAAAATCCAAGAAAATGCAGACGAACTGCTTAAAACCATCATGAAGTTAAAACCTTCTACCACAAAAGGGACTTATGTAAAAAGCATTTTTATGTCTTCTACCATGAGCCCAAGTATTTCAATTGACACCAAAATCGCTTAAGATTTTTAAAACGTATTCGTAATGACAAGAGAAGAAAAATCGCAAGTAATTGAAACGCTCACGGCTGAGTTAGCAGAAGCTAAAACACTTTATCTAACCGATATTGCTGGATTAGACGCCGCAACAACTTCAGACCTGAGACGAGCTTGTTTTAAGGCCGGCATTCGTCTTTCTGTTGTAAAAAACACCTTGCTTGAAAAAGCAATGGAAGCATCAGATAAAGACTTTGGCGAATTATCTCAAGTATTAAAAGGGAATACTTCCTTAATGTTTTCTGAAACTGGAAACGGACCTGCAAAACTGATCAAAGATTTCCGTAAAAAATCGGATAAGCCGATTTTAAAAGGAGCCTTCATTGAAGAGTCAGTTTATATCGGGGACGATCAAATTGATACCCTTGTGGCAATCAAGTCCAAAGAAGAACTCATTGGAGAGATTATTACCCTTTTACAATCTCCTGCCAAAAATGTTATCTCTGGACTTCAGTCTAGTGGAGGACAATTGGCTGGAATTTTAAAAACTTTATCAGAGCGTTAAGCCCTGGTAACAAATTTGTGTACGCACTCAACTAAATAATTATTTAATTTAATTTTAAAAACTTAAATCATGGCAGATTTAAAAGATTTCGCAGAACAACTAGTAAATTTAACTGTAAAAGAAGTTAACGAATTAGCTGACATTTTAAAAGAAGAGTATGGTATTGAGCCTGCTGCAGCCGCTGTTGCTGTTGCTGGTCCTGCCGCTGGTGGTGGAGAAGCTGCTGAAGAGAAAACAGATTTTGATGTTATTCTTAAATCAGCTGGTGCTTCTAAACTTGCTGTTGTAAAACTCGTTAAAGAATTAACTGGTCTTGGCTTAAAAGAAGCTAAAGAATTAGTTGATGGAGCTCCTTCACCTGTTAAAGAAGGTGTTGCTAAAGACGAAGCAGAAGGATTAAAATCTTCTTTAGAAGAAGCTGGTGCTGAGGTTGAACTTAAGTAGTTCTTCCCCATCCCATTGAAATAGGTTATGGTCTTTGGCTCACGTCAAAGACCATAACCCTTTTTCCGTTTAAAAACCCCCCATTTCTGAGTTTGCTTTTTAACCCGTTATAAAAAAGTACCGATGCCGAAAACAACACAACAAACCCGTCTTAGTTTTGCTTCCGCAAAACACACCCCCAATTATCCAGATTTTCTTGATATTCAAATCAAGTCCTTCCAAGATTTCTTTCAGTTGGAAACTAAATCTGCAGAACGTGCAGAAGAAGGTTTATTCAACACTTTCAAAGAAAACTTCCCTATTACAGACACCCGTAATCAATTTGTTTTAGAATTCCTCGATTACTTTGTCGACCCGCCACGCTACAGCATACAAGAATGTATCGAACGTGGTTTAACATACTCTGTGCCTTTAAAAGCACGTTTAAAATTGTATTGTACAGACCCAGAACACGAAGATTTTGAAACCATCGTTCAAGATGTGTTCTTAGGGACTATCCCATATATGACTCCTAGTGGAACATTTGTGATCAATGGTGCAGAACGCATCGTGGTATCACAGTTACACCGTTCGCCAGGGGTATTCTTTGGTCAATCTTTTCATGCTAATGGTACCAAACTCTACTCGGCAAGAGTTATACCATTTAAAGGTTCATGGATAGAATTTGCTACAGACATCAACAATGTGATGTACGCTTACATTGACCGTAAGAAAAAATTACCTGTAACCACTTTATTCCGTGCCATTGGATATGAGCGTGATAAAGATATTCTAGAAATCTTTGACCTTGCAGAAGAAGTGAAAGTTTCTAAAACGGGATTAAAAAAAGTTATCGGACGAAAGTTAGCCGCGCGTGTATTAAACACATGGCATGAAGACTTCGTTGATGAAGATACAGGAGAAGTAATTTCTATCGAGCGTAACGAGATCATTATTGACCGTGACACTGTTATAGAAAAAGACCATATCGAAGAGATTCTTGAAGCTAGTGTAAAAACAATTCTTCTACACAAAGAAGATGCGCATATGTCTGACTATGCCATTATCCACAACACCCTTCAAAAAGATCCTACCAACTCTGAAAAAGAAGCGGTAGAACATATCTATCGACAATTGCGTAATGCAGAACCGCCAGATGAGGAAACTGCACGTGGTATCATTGATAAATTATTCTTCTCTGATCAACGTTACAACCTAGGTGAGGTAGGACGTTATAGAATGAACAAGAAATTGGGGAACGATATCGAAATGGACAAGCAAGTCTTAACCAAACAAGATATTATCACCATTATCAAGTACTTAATCGAATTGATCAACTCTAAAGCAGAGATCGATGATATCGATCACTTATCTAACCGTCGTGTTCGTACAGTAGGAGAACAATTATCTTCTCAGTTTGGTGTTGGTTTAGCCCGTATGGCTAGAACCATCCGCGAGCGTATGAATGTGCGAGATAACGAAGTCTTTACTCCGATCGATTTGATTAATGCGAAGACCTTATCTTCTGTGATCAATACTTTCTTTGGAACAAACCAGCTATCTCAATTCATGGATCAAACCAATCCATTAGCAGAGATTACCCACAAGCGTCGTCTATCGGCTCTTGGACCTGGAGGTTTATCAAGAGAGCGCGCAGGATTTGAGGTGCGAGATGTACACTACACACACTACGGACGTTTATGTCCTATTGAAACACCAGAAGGACCAAACATTGGTTTAATCTCTTCTTTAAGTGTTTTTGCCAAAGTGAACAACCTTGGATTTATCGAAACACCTTATCGCAAAGTAACCGATGGGAAAATCGATCTTGAAAACCCTATCTACTTAAGTGCAGAAGAGGAAGAAGACAAATTAATCGCTCAAGCGAATATTCCTTTTGATAAAAAGGGGAAAATCACCGAGGATAAAATCATTGCTCGTGAAGAAGCAGATTATCCAGTAGTTGATCCAACTCAAGTGCATTATACAGATGTAGCACCTAACCAGATCGCTTCTATCTCGGCTTCATTAATTCCTTTCTTGGAACACGATGATGCAAACCGTGCCTTGATGGGATCAAACATGATGCGTCAGGCAGTACCACTTTTACGCCCAGAATCTCCTATTGTAGGAACTGGTCTTGAACGTCAAGTAGCGTCTGATTCTCGTGTATTAATTAATGCAGAAGGAGACGGAGTTGTAGAATATGTTGATGCACAAAAAATCACCATACGTTACAGCTATTCAGAACTTGAAGAAAAAGTGCGCTTTGATAGTGATACAAAGTCGTATAACTTAATCAAGTTTAGAAAAACCAACCAAGGAACTTGTATCAACCTTAAGCCAATCGTTCGCAAAGGCGATAAGGTGACAAAAGGACAAGTTTTATGTCAAGGTTATGCTACACAAGATGGAGAATTAGCTTTAGGGCGAAACATGAAAGTAGCCTTTATGCCTTGGAAAGGGTATAACTTTGAGGATGCTATCGTGATCTCAGAAAAAGTAGTTCGCGAAGATATCTTTACTTCTATCCACATTGACGAATACTCTTTAGATGTTCGCGACACAAAATTAGGAGCAGAAGAATTAACCAATGACATCCCTAACGTAAGCGAAGAAGCGACGAAGGACTTAGATGAATTTGGTATGATTCGTATCGGGGCAGAAGTTAACCCTGGTGATATCTTAATTGGTAAAATTACTCCTAAAGGAGAATCTGATCCAACCCCAGAAGAGAAACTATTACGTGCCATCTTTGGTGACAAAGCGGGGGATGTAAAAGATGCTTCATTAAAAGCACCACCATCATTGCGTGGGGTGGTTATTGATAAAAAACTCTTTACCCGTTCTGTTAAGGATAAGCGCAAGCGCAACCAGGATAAGGCAGAGTTAGAAGCATTAGAAGAAAGCTATGATGTGAAGTTTGAAGAGCTTCGCGGAATTATGGTAGAGAAGTTATTCTCTATCGTAAATGGAAAAACATGTCAAGGAGTACAAAATGACTTAGGAGAAGAAGTTCTTCCAAAAGGGAAAAAGTACACCTTAAAAATGTTATCTAAAGTAGATGACTACACTCACCTTACTAGAGGGACATGGACTACGACAGACGAAACCAACCGTTTAATCGCTGATTTGATTCACAATTATAAAATCAAAGAAAACGATTTACAAGGGGCCTTACGTCGTGAGAAGTTTACCATTAGTGTAGGAGATGAACTACCTGCTGGAATCAAGCGTTTAGCAAAAGTATATATCGCTAAAAAGCGTAAGCTTAAAGTAGGAGATAAAATGGCGGGACGTCACGGGAACAAAGGTATTGTTGCACGTATCGTTCGTCATGAAGATATGCCATTCTTAGAAGATGGAACACCAGTAGACATCGTGTTGAACCCACTAGGGGTACCATCGCGAATGAACATTGGGCAGATATATGAAACTGTATTAGGATGGGTTGGATTAGAACTCGGCGAAAAATATGCAACACCAATTTTTGATGGTGCAAGTGCAGCAGAGATCGACGACCTAACGGCAAAAGCTGGAATTCCACAATACGGACATACTTACCTCTATGATGGAGGAACTGGAGAACGCTTTGACCAACCGGCAACGGTAGGGGTAATCTATATGTTGAAATTAGGACACATGGTAGATGACAAAATGCACTCTAGATCTATTGGGCCTTACTCTCTTATTACGCAACAGCCGTTAGGAGGTAAAGCACAATTTGGTGGACAACGTTTTGGAGAGATGGAAGTATGGGCACTTGAAGCTTATGGAGCATCGAGCACCTTACAGGAAATCTTAACCGTCAAATCAGATGATGTGATTGGACGCGCCAAAACATACGAGTCAATCGTAAAAGGAGAAACATTGCCAGAACCTGGCTTACCAGAATCCTTTAACGTATTGATGCATGAATTGAAAGGACTAGGATTAGACATTCGCTTAGAAGAATAATCAAGGAAATTTCATAAACAACAACCAAAAAGAACATTAGTTATGGCAAGAAATAGCGAAAATGTAACCCAAAAAAAATTCAATAAAATTTCCATCGGACTTTCTTCTCCAGAAGTTATTCTAGGAAATTCACGTGGTGAGGTGTTAAAACCAGAAACCATTAACTATAGAACCCACAAACCAGAACGTGACGGTTTATTTTGCGAGCGCATCTTTGGTCCTGTAAAAGACTTTGAATGTGCCTGCGGAAAATACAAGCGTATCCGTTATAAAGGAATCGTTTGTGACCGTTGTGGGGTAGAGGTTACTGAAAAGAAAGTACGTCGAGATCGTGTAGGGCACATTAACTTAGTTGTTCCTGTAGCACACATCTGGTACTTCCGTTCTTTACCAAACAAGATTGGATACCTTTTAGGTCTTCCTTCTAAGAAACTTGACATGATCATCTATTATGAGCGTTATGTTGTAATTCAAGCTGGTCTTGCAGTAAACGAAGAAGGAGAGTCATTGCAAAAAATGGACTTCTTGACAGAAGAAGAATACCTAAACGTGATGGAAGGTCTTCCAGACGATAATCAATACCTCGATGATAGCGATCCAAACAAGTTTATCGCTAAAATGGGAGCAGAGTGTTTGATCGAATTGCTGTCCCGTATTGACTTAGAAGGACTTTCTTATGAATTGCGTCACAAAGCAAATAACGAAACTTCTAAGCAACGTAAGACCGAAGCCTTAAAGCGTCTTCAAGTTGTTGAAGCATTAAAAGATGCGAATACCCGTAAAGAAAATCGTCCAGAATGGATGATCATGAAGGTGATTCCTGTAATTCCACCAGAATTACGTCCTTTAGTTCCTTTAGATGGAGGTCGTTTTGCTACCTCAGATTTAAATGATCTTTACCGTCGTGTGATTATTCGTAACAATCGTTTAAAGCGTTTGGTCGAAATCAAAGCACCAGAGGTAATCTTGCGTAATGAAAAACGTATGTTACAAGAATCTGTCGATTCATTATTTGATAACACCCGTAAATCATCTGCAGTAAAAACTGACTCTAACCGTCCGCTTAAATCATTATCTGATTCCTTAAAAGGAAAGCAAGGACGTTTTCGTCAAAACTTATTAGGAAAACGTGTTGACTATTCTGCACGTTCTGTAATTGTTGTAGGACCAGAATTAAAATTATTTGAATGTGGTCTTCCTAAAGATATGGCAGCAGAGCTTTACAAGCCGTTTATCACCCGTAAGTTAATCGAGCGTGGGATCGTAAAAACGGTAAAATCTGCAAAGAAAATTATCGACCGCAAAGAACCGGTTGTTTGGGACATCTTAGAAAATGTATTGAAAGGACACCCTGTACTATTGAACAGGGCCCCCACATTACACCGTCTAGGAATTCAAGCTTTCCAACCTAAATTAATAGAAGGAAAAGCGATCCAATTACACCCACTAGTATGTACGGCATTCAACGCCGACTTTGACGGGGATCAAATGGCGGTTCACTTACCTTTAGGACCAGAAGCAATCCTTGAAGCACAACTATTAATGTTAGCTTCTCACAATATCTTAAACCCTGCGAATGGATCACCAGTAACGGTACCTTCTCAGGATATGGTCTTGGGACTTTATTATATGACTAAAGCGCGCAAGTCTACAAAAGATCTTGTGGTTAAAGGTGAAGGACTTACTTTCTATTCTGTAGAAGAAGTACATATCGCTTATAATGAGAAACGTGTTGATTTGAATGCAACCATCAAGATTCGCACAAAAGTATTGAACGAAGAAGGTGCGTTAGAATACCAAATCATTGATACTACGGTAGGACGTGTTCTCTTTAACGAAGTTGTCCCAGAAAAAGCAGGTTACTTTAACGAAGTATTAACCAAGAAGAACTTACGTGATATCATTGGCCAAATCTTAAAAGTTACTAGCGTTCCAGAAACAGCTGAGTTTTTAGATAAAATCAAAAGCATGGGATACGGTTTCGCCTTTAAAGGGGGACTATCCTTTAGTTTAGGAGATATTATTATCCCACCAGAAAAGTTACCATTAATCGACGATGCCAATAAAAAGGTAGATGGGATTATGGGCAACTACAACATGGGATTAATCACCAATAACGAACGTTATAACCAGATCATTGACGTGTGGACGTCGACTAACTCACACTTGACCTCTTTGGCCATGAAACGAATTAGCGAAGACCAACAAGGATTTAACTCAGTATATATGATGTTAGATTCTGGAGCACGTGGATCGAAAGAACAGATTCGTCAGTTAACCGGTATGCGTGGTTTGATGGCTAAGCCAAAGAAATCAACTGCTGGAGGTGGGGAAATCATTGAAAACCCTATTCTTTCTAACTTTAAAGAAGGACTTTCAATTCTTGAATACTTTATCTCAACTCACGGTGCACGTAAAGGATTAGCAGATACCGCATTAAAAACGGCAGATGCTGGTTACTTAACCCGTCGTTTAGTAGATGTATCTCAAGATGTGATTATTAATACAGTTGACTGTGGTACCTTACGTGGTGTGACCGTTAAACCATTGCGTAAAAACGAAGAGATCGTTGAAAAACTATCTGATCGTATCCGCGGGCGTGTCGCATTAGAAGACATCGTTAATCCACGAACTGGAGAGGTTGTTGTTGAAGCTGGACACGAGATCCTAGATCTAGTAGCAGATTCTATTGACGATATGCCAATTGAGTCTGTCGAAGTTCGCTCACCATTGACTTGTGAAGCGAAACGCGGTATCTGTGCTTCTTGTTATGGTCGTAACCTTGCTACCGGTAAAATGGTTCAAAAAGGAGAAGCCGTAGGTGTAGTTGCAGCGCAATCTATTGGAGAACCTGGTACACAGTTAACCTTGCGTACTTTCCACGTTGGTGGGGTAGCAGGAAACATTTCAGAAGAAAACCAACTCATTACTAAATTTGATGGGGTAGCAGAAATCGAAGATCTTAAAACTGTTAAAGGGCAAGATCAAGAAGGGAACGAAGTAAACATCGTGATCTCTCGAACTTCTGAAATAAAGTTAATCGATAAGAAAACTAAGAATATATTGTCAACGAACAACATTCCTTATGGTTCTATCTTAAATATTGAAAATGGAGCAACTCTAAAGAAAGGACAATCTGTTTGTTCTTGGGATCCATTTAACGGGGTAATCGTTTCAGAATTTGCTGGTAAAATCGTTTATGATAATATCGAGCAAGGAGTTACTTATCAAGTAGAAATCGATGAACAAACTGGTTTCCAAGAAAAAGTAATTTCTGAATCTAGAAACAAAAAGTTAATTCCAACTTTATTAATCCAAGATAACAAAGGCAATGTATTGCGTTCTTACAACTTACCCGTTGGAGCTCACATCATGGTCGATGACAACGAGAAGATTAAAGAAGGAAAAATCTTAGTGAAGATTCCTCGTAAATCTGCTAAGTCTGGAGATATTACAGGAGGTTTACCACGTGTAACAGAATTATTTGAAGCGCGTAACCCTTCTAACCCAGCAGTTGTATCTGAGATTGACGGAGTTGTGTCTTTCGGGAAAATCAAGCGTGGTAACCGCGAAATCATTGTTGAGTCTAAATTTGGTGACATCAAGAAATACTTAGTGAAATTATCGAACCAAATCTTAGTTCAAGAAAATGACTTTGTAAAAGCAGGAATGCCTTTATCAGACGGTTCAATCACACCATTAGATATTCTTAAAATCAAAGGCCCATCTGCAGTACAGCAATACTTAGTAAACGAAGTACAAGAAGTATATCGATTACAAGGGGTGAAAATCAACGACAAGCACTTTGAGGTAGTTGTACGTCAAATGATGCGTAAGGTGAAAATCAACGATCCAGGAGATACGCTATTGTTAGAAAATCAGTTGGCCCATAAATATGATTTCATCGAAGAAAACGACAACCTCTATGGTAAGAAAGTAGTGGAAGAAGTTGGAGACTCTGAAAACTTAAAGGCTGGTCAAGTAATTACTTCTCGTGAATTACGCGATGAAAACTCTTACTTGAAGCGTGAAGGAAAAGCTGTTGTAGTAGCACGTGATGCTCAACCTGCAACTGCTACACCAGAACTGCAAGGGATTACCCGTGCATCGCTTCAGACTAAGTCATTTATTTCTGCAGCATCATTCCAGGAAACTACTAAAGTCTTGAACGAGGCGGCTGTAAGTGGAAAAGAAGATACTCTAGAAGGCTTAAAAGAGAACGTAATTGTAGGACACAAGATTCCCGCTGGTACTGGTTTACGTGAATACAACGATGTTATTGTTGGATCAAAAGACGAGTACACTAGCTTGCTAATCGACAAAGAAACAGAACAAAAAGTTAAGTTGTAAGTCATGAGCGATCAACCCGCTAAAGATCAAAAAATAAACATTGAGTTGGATGAAAAGACCGCAGAGGGGACTTACAGTAACCTCGTGATCATCAATCACTCTGTCTCAGAATTTATTGTTGATTTTATTGCTTTGATGCCCGGTGCTCCTAAAGCAAAGGTCAAGTCAAGGATTATCCTAACGCCAGAACATGCAAAACGCCTCCACAAAGCATTAGGTGATAACATTCAGCGATTTGAACAAGCTAACGGGAAAATCAACGTGAAAGAGCAACCGCAGATTCCGCTCAACTTTGGCCCTACAGGCGAAGCTTAACATAACATCCCCAACAACAATGTTGGGGATGTTTTTTTATGCAAAGATTATCCTTTAGCGGTTTCTATCGTATTGATCATCTTTAGGGTTTTTAAAACAGAGTCTGGAGTCACTGATATAGTATCTATTCCTTCTTCAACTAGAAATGCCGTAAAGTCTGGAAAGTCAGATGGACCCTGTCCGCATATACCTACTTTAACCTGATGTTTTTTTGCTGTTTTAATCAATAGTTTTATCATTTCTTTGACCGCAGTGTTTCGTTCATCATAAAGATGTGCTACCAAACTAGAATCCCGGTCAAGCCCTAAGGTCAACTGTGTTAAGTCATTTGACCCAATCGAAAAGCCATCAATCATAGGTGCAAATTGATTAGCTAGTATGACATTCGAAGGAATTTCTGCCATAAGATAAATTTCTAATCCTTTTTCTCCTCGAACTAATCCATGACTTTTCATGATATCCAAAACCTTTTTTAGTTCCTCTGGTGTTCTGCAAAAAGGAATCATAATGGTGGTATTAGTTAACCCAAATTCTTCACGAACTTTAAGTAATGCCTTACATTCTAATGCAAAAGCATCTTTAAAATCATCAGAATAATAGCGAGAGGCACCACGCCATCCTATCATTGGGTTTTCTTCATTAGGTTCAAAATATTTTCCTCCAAGCAGGTTGAAATATTCATTCGATTTAAAGTCTGACAGTCTTGTAATGACTTTTTTAGGGTAAAACGCTGCAGCAATTTTAGCGATTCCTTGAGCTAACTTATCAATGAAGTAATCTTTTTCTGTAGGGTAACCTAAAATTAATTCTGCTATAGCACTACTTAATTTTGCGTCATTTAAATTTTGGTGGTTTAACAATGCCAGTGGATGGACCTTAATGTGATTATTGATGATAAATTCTTGTCGTGCTAAACCAACTCCCTTGTTTGGTATTTTTCGGTATTGAAAGGCCAATTCTGGCGAGCCGATATTGAACATTACAGGGGTTCCTGTTTTTGGGAATGATTTGTATTGTTTCTCTTCAAGCTTATAGGCAATTTTACCATTATAAATTTTACCAATATTTCCTTCTGCACAACTTATTGTTACCTCTTGATCATTTTTTAATATCGAAGTTGCCGAATGTGAACCTACAATTGCAGGAACTCCAATTTCACGTGCGACAATGGCTGCATGACAAGTTCTTCCCCCTTTTTCTGTAACGATAGCGGCAGCTTTTTTCATAAGGGGCTCCCAATCTGGATCAGTCATTTCAGTGACTAAAACTTCTCCTTCTTTAAACTCTGTTTCATCAGTACTACCATCTCTACCGTCGAGGGTTAATATTTTTCTAACCCGACCACTTCCAATTTTATCTCCAACTGCTACCCCTTCTAAAACTAGATTTTCCTTTAACTTTTCGGGATTTTCAATCGTGTATTCCTTTATACTCTCTTCTCCTTCTAACTGCGAATGAATGGTCTCTGGACGCGCTTGTACGATAAAGAGTTCGTTTGTCAATCCATCAATTGCCCATTCAATGTCCATAGGACACCACGAGCCTCTTAAATTGGTGTAATGCTTTTCAATCTTTTGTACCCATTTAGACAGCTGAATGACTTGTTCATTTGTGAGACAAAAGGTGTTGGTCTTTTCTAAATCTACAGGTACTTTTTTAACTGTTTCAAAGGGCTTGTTTCCATAAACTAATTTATGGGTCTTGCTACCTAACTTTTTTTCAATAATGGCATTATATCCTTTGTCTAAGGTAGGTTTGAAAACTAAAAATTCATCTGGCGAAATTTCTCCTCCTACAACAAGTTCGCCCAGTCCATAAGCACCATTGATAAGAATGATGTCTTTAAATCCACTTTCTGTATCAAGTGAAAAGGCGACACCTGAGCTGCCAATATCTGAACGCACCATTTTTTGAATGCAAACAGATAATTTTACTTTAAAGTGATCAAAACCTCTAGAAGATCTATAAGATATTGCTCGATCTGTATAAAGAGAGGCAAAGCAATTTCGAATGGCTGTTAGAAGCATTTCTCCCCCTCGAATATTCAAATATGTCGCTTGTTGACCAGCAAAGGAGGCCTCTGGTAAGTCTTCGGCAGTAGCCGAAGAACGAACTGCAACGTCTGTCGCATCTTGTTCATAAGTTTCTGAAAGAGCATAGTACGCTTCTAGGATGTCTTTTTCTAGGCGTATTGGGAAACGTCCGTTTGAAATTATTTTTCGAATTTCAGATCCTTTTTTTCGAAGACTAATAATATCACTTAGGTCTATTTCGTTGATCAGTGCATTGATCTTATTCTCAAGTTTATTCTCTTCAATAAAAGCATTAAAGGCACTTACTGTTACCGCATAACCCCTAGGAACGTTAATGTTTTGATGCGTTAAATTTTTCAGCATCTCTCCTAAAGAGGCATTTTTACCACCTACTTCTGGAAGGTCATCTAGCGCTAACTCAGATAAGTTGCGAATGAAGGTTTTCTCGCTTTTCATTTTTTTCAAAAAGTACAGAATTAATTTTAAATGCATTAATTCTATTAAAGAAAGTTTTAATGTTTATGAAGAGTAAATTATTTAAATGATTTTTTTATATTGAACAAAACCACATTTTATGTCAGCAGAACGTTTTCAGTCTTTTGAAGAATTTTACCCCTTTTATTTAACAGAGCACCAAAATAAGACCAGTCGTATCCTTCATTTTATTGGGAGTTTTATTGTCTTGATCTTATTAGGTTTTTTTATTGTCGCACAAAAGGAAGCTAAGTTTTGGATTGCATTACCTCTTGTAGGCTATGGTTTTCCCTGGGTAGGCCACGCTTTTTTTGAAAAAAATAGGCCTGCTACATTCAAGTATCCTCTGTGGAGTCTTAGAGGGGATTTTAAACTCTTTTTTGAAATCCTTTTTGGAAAAAGAGGTTTTGATGCAATGAAAGATTAAGTTCTTCCGCAAAGCGAAAAATTAATTAACTCACTTACTTTAATCTTATTTCTCTTACAATTTATATGCAATGGGTTTAACCAATAATGACATTTTCAAAAAACTTAGGGTGGCGCATAAATTGCGTGACGAAGATATCGTGGACATCCTTAAGTTAGTTGACTTTAGAATCAGTAAATCAGAGTTAGGAGCTTTTTTCAGGAATGAAAACCACCCTAAATACATGGAGTGCGGGGACCAACTCCTGCGCAATTTCCTCAATGGTTTAGTGATTCATTTAAGGGGGCCAATGGAGAAGAGGTCTTCGGCCAAATCGAAATAGCCTCGATCTAATGGCATATGCCTAATCTTCAAGCCTTTCTATCTTGTTGTAGTTTTTGAGGACCTTAAGGGTCCAAAGGGTTTGTATCCCAGCCCATTCTAATTTCATCCCTTCACTTAGCCCATACCATGTGTCCCAGCGCCCGTCTTCTTCTTGTTTTTCTATCAGTCCATTGAGATCCTGTTCTATTTGTTCTAGCGAGAAAATAGGAGAGAGTATACTATTTTGTGCGGGAGCATACATCAAGCTATGGGGTTTTCCATAAAGGCCCCAGCCTTCTTCTTTAGGGTTGTTGTACATGACACCATCGGCGAGTATATAGGTCTTTAAATCGTTTAAGGCTTTCATGGCTTTTTCCTGACTTTTTGTGTTTTCTAAAAAGGTCAATCGGCGCGGAGTGCAAAGATGACAAAAAGCATGCTTTTCTTTAATGCGTTTGATTTCATCCCAGACAAAAGCTTCGGCTTTTTCCATCCAGGGGTGATTGACATTATATTTTTCTAGCAACCCTAAAAGAGGAGCAGTGGTGCTTAATGCAGCCCATTCTTTGACCGTTTTAAAATGCTCCTCGCAAGGATATTCATTTGTAGGGCGAAACATCCAGGGGATACCTCCCTTTGCATTGGTGATGCTTTTAAAATAGGGCATAAAATCTTTTAGGAGCAGGTCCCTATTAAGTAGTCCAGCTTCTTCGAGACTTTCTAATGCCATGATGGTAAAAAGGGGTTGACTCTCGGGCGAAGCCGTATCGGGTTCCATCCCGTGGCCAAATCCACCGTCTGTATTACGATAAGCATAAACCGCATGAAAAACTCCTGTGGTATCTCCTTGCTCAAAGTGGTAATGAAATAAACGGCGTTCAATCATGCGTGCATTGGTCAAGATAAAATCACGGGCTTTGAGGTAGTGCGCTTTTGAGAGTTGCATAGAGAGGATAAAATAAGTATTCTAAAATAGAAAGCTGACTTTAAGCCGTGCGGAGAATCTTTTCCATCTTCCGTCCTCGGGCGAGTTCATCAATCAACTTTTCCATACAGCGACACTGGCGGTATAATTCAAACTCATCTGGGATCTCTTCAATGCGATAGCCACAAACTACTCCTTTAATCATTTGGGAATTGGGGTGCATAGTAGCTTTTTCAAAAAAGGTTTTATAGGTCACTTTTTCGTCAATAAGCGTTTGCAATTGCTTTTCATCAAAGCCTGTGATCCATTTTATCACAGTGCGCAGTTCTTCTTCTGTCCGACCGTTTTTCACCAGTCTATTGAGGTAAAGTGGGTAAATGGAGGCGAAGACCATTTGGCCTAATTTTTCGTTTTTTGCGGTGGTTACTTTCATCGGTTTTTGTTTAGGGTGTTACATCTTAAAGAATAAATGGGTATTGGCCATTGTAGTTTAAGGCAAGAAAAATCTCCTATAAGGGGTTCTTTTTCGGGAAGTATTGAATATTTATCATACCGCTTATTGCCTTAATTAACGTAAATCAATGACTTAAATTTAATGTTTTATTTGAATATTGGCTACTCAAATTCATTGAGCACACTTAATGCCTTATTGTTAAAATCAAACAAGGCTTGGTTTTCCCAGGGCGAGGCATCTGTAGACTGATTTCCTTTCCAAGCAATTAATTCGGCTCCCCAATAACAAAATCCTATTCCGTTTTCCAGTTCCTTGGTCAAGGTTTTTATTTGTCTAATAAAGTTTCTTTGTCCTTCAGGAGTAGCGGGATACTCTGGTAATATTAGTTGTTCGTCTAAGCCTACAATATTATTTGTCCAATCATTCCACTCAGGTGTAAATGGGTAGGCTGTTTCAGCAATGAGAATTTTTTTGTTGTGAATATTGCTCAGCTCCTGCATTCTAGTTTTAAGTGCAGTTAAAGACTTTCCATGCCAGATGGGATAATAGGATAAGCCAATAATGTCGTAATCAATTTGGTTTACCTGAGTAAAAAACCAATCGGCATGTTCAATTCCTGCATAATGTAAAATAATTTTACAATCCATTGAACGCTCTCTAACGGCTAAAGATCCCTGTTGAACTAGCTCAATAAAATTCTGATGATTGGTTGCTAAGTCCCCATAAGGATGCAGTATTCCTGTGTTAATTTCGTTTCCAATTTGGATATAATCAGGCTGCATTTCTTGCATGACTTTTTTGGTGTAGTTGTATACGCTATCCTTTAGCGCAGAAAAGCTTATTCCTTGCCATTGTGATGGGGGATTTTGCTGCCCAGGGTCTGCCCAGCTGTCTGAATAATGAAGCGTCAACCAGGTTTTAAAGCCATGCGTTTTCAAGCTTTGAGAAAATTGTTTTACCTCATTAAATCCAGAGTGCTCGTTTACTGGATTAACCCAAAGCCGTAACCTTATTGTATTGATTCCCTTTTCCTTGAGTATGGTCAAGAAGTCTTTTTGGTTTTCATCCAAATCATAAAAGATTGAATTTGTATTCGATATTTCAGGGTATTTAGAAATATCCACCGCAGAAATAAAGGCTAGATTTTCCTCCTCAGTATCTGCCACAATTATATCATCATTTTTACACGATGTAAATATCAATAGGTAGATTAATATTTGGACTGTTTTTTTCATTTTAGAACTTGATGATATCCATCAATATATGAAAAGTGAGCGGTTTGAGTAAATTGCTGAGCAAAAGCTTTTTAAAATGAAGGTTTATTTAAGATCTGCTAGGGAAGGTGTTTTCTAGCTGCTATTTCTTTTGCTAGTGATTATTTAAAACTCTGAGGTAAAATGAAATTTTACACTAGGGTATTTTTGCTGGGTCATTTGCAGGGAGAAAGAAGAGTCGGCTAAAAAGACTAATTGATCCCGTTTATCGATGGCCAAAAACTTTTGCTTTACGCGTTTAAAGTCTTTAAATTCATCGTTGTTTACATCCTCTGGTTCCACCCAACAAGCTTTAAACACGTTGAGGTTTTCATAAGAGCACTTTGCTCCATATTCGTGTTCGAGGCGGTATTGAATCACGTCAAACTGCAGGGCACCTACGGTCCCAATGATCTTTCGGTTATTGAGCGAGAGGGTAAAGAGCTGTGCGACCCCTTCGTCCATCAATTGATCGATCCCTTTGTTGAGCTGTTTCGCCTTCATGGGATCAGCATTATTGATATAACGGAAATGCTCTGGAGAGAAACTAGGAATCCCTTTAAAGTTGATGTTTTCTCCGCTAGTCAGTGAATCTCCAATCTTGAAATTCCCCGTATCGTGCAAGCCTACAATATCCCCGGGATAAGAGATTTCAACGATCTCTTTCCGCTCGGCAAAAAAAGCGTTAGGGCTAGAGAATTTGAGTTTTTTATTGTTGCGCACATGCAAGTAGGGCTTGTTGCGTTCAAAGGTTCCAGAGACAATTTTGATAAAGGCGAGACGGTCGCGGTGATTGGGATCCATATTGGCATGGATTTTAAAAACAAAGCCACTAAAGGCTTTCTCTGAAGGGTCAATCTCGCGCTCAACCGCTTGTTTATTAAGCGGAGCAGGGGCAATATCGATAAAGCAGTTCAATAACTCTTGTACCCCAAAGTTGTTTAAGGCAGAGCCAAAAAAGACGGGCTGCAGCCCACTGTTGAGGTAGGTTTCTTGATCAAAAGTGGGGTAGACCCCTTCGACTAATTCGAGTTCTTCGTTCAAGGTATTTAACGCTTTTTCGCCTATGGATTCGGCTAGGGCGGGATCTTTTAAATCGTCATATTGTACTGCGGTGCCTTTGTGCTGTTTGTCTTCTTCAACAAACAACTGTACGTTCTTTTCCCAGATGTTGTAAATCCCTTGAAAGTCATAACCCATTCCAATAGGGAAGGTAAGGGGAGTAACCCTTAAACCCAGTTTTTGTTCCACCTCGTCCATCAAGTCAAAGGCGTCTTTCCCTTCGCGGTCAAGCTTGTTGATAAAGACGATCATGGGGATAGAGCGCATGCGGCAAACTTCTACAAGCTTTTCGGTTTGTTCTTCTACCCCTTTGGCTACATCAATCACCACAATCACACTATCCACAGCTGTGAGGGTTCTAAAAGTATCTTCGGCAAAATCCTTGTGTCCGGGGGTATCTAGGATATTGATTTTTTTGTCTTTGTAATAAAAGGCGAGAACAGAGGTAGCGACAGAGATCCCTCTTTGACGCTCAATTTCCATAAAGTCACTGGTCGCGCCTTTTTTAATTTTATTCGACTTTACCGCCCCGGCTTCTTGGATGGCTCCACCAAATAGAAGCAGTTTCTCGGTCAAGGTAGTCTTCCCTGCATCTGGGTGAGAGATAATCCCGAAGGTGCGGCGTTTTGCGATTTCTTCTAGAAACATAGTCAAATGAAATTTGTCAAAAATACCATTATATCTTCGAAGGAGCCCTGCCTTAAAATAGGTTTTTGCTGTTTTTATCGGTACTTTTGATCTGCATGAAAGAAGAAAAAGTTATCCTCGTTAATGAACGAGATGAGCCCATTGGCCTTATGCCAAAAATGGAAGCGCACGAAAAAGCTGTGCTTCACAGGGCTTTCTCTGTTTTTATCTTTAACCAGCAGGGAGAATTGATGTTACAGCAACGTGCGTTGCACAAATATCATTCTCCCGGACTATGGACCAATACTTGCTGTAGCCATCAACGCGATGGAGAACGCAATCTTGCTGCAGGGGCACGACGCCTGCAAGAAGAAATGGGTTTTGTGGTTCCCTTAGAAGAGTTGTTTAGCTTTATTTACAAGGCTCCTTTTGACAATGGTTTAACAGAACACGAACTCGACCATGTTATGGTGGGCTATAGCGAAGAGGAACCAAAGATCAATCCAGAAGAAGTAGCGGCTTGGAAATGGATGGGAATGGAGGAGATCGCAACAGACATGCAACAACATCCTGAACATTATACTGCATGGTTTAAGATCATCTTTGACCGTGTATACACCCATTTAAAAAATAGCCATGAAAAGAGTAAAAGTTAGTAGAAAGGCGCATTTTAATGCAGCTCATCGTCTGTATCGCAAAGACTGGACAGACGCACAAAACGAAGCCCACTTTGGAAAATGTTCTAACCCCCATTTTCACGGACACAACTATGAGTTAATCGTGAGTGTGACCGGAGACATTGATCCAGATACCGGTTATGTAATGGATATGAAAGTATTAAAAGATCATATCAAAGCAGAGGTAGAAGATGCCTTTGATCACAAGAACCTAAACCTTGAAGTTCCAGAGTTTGTCGACCTTATCCCCACCGCCGAAAATATCGTGGTAGTGATTCATCAAAAGTTGAAAAAAATTCTAACTTCGGGTCAAGAATTAGAAGTGGTTTTATACGAGACACCACGCAATTTTGTTAGTTATTCAGAGTAAAATTATATGAGTTTAAAAGTTGGGGAGAATGTTCCCTATTTTGAATTAAAAGATCAAAAAGGAGACCTTTTTAAGAGTGATACTGTGATTGGTCAAAAACCCGCAGTCGTTTATTTCTACCCCAAAGACGAAACTCCTGGTTGTACAGCAGAGGCCTGCTCTTTTCGGGACAGTTATGAAGATTTTAAAGACTTAGGGGCAGAGGTGATTGGAATTAGCTCAGACAGCATTGGGAGCCACAAGTGTTTCGCACAACGCCATAGTTTGTCTTTTATCCTTTTAGCCGATACTAAGAAAGTTGTTCAACGCCTGTTTAAATTACCTAAAATCCTCTTTGGTTTATATACTAAACGCATCACTTTTGTGATTGATCAAACAGGGAAAGTGGTTTATGTACATGATAGTATATTAGCGACTTCGCATATCAAGAAAGCTTTAAAAGCGATCAAGAATAGTTCGGATAAAACAATAAATGTTTAATTTTAAAAAAAACAAACAGCATGTCCAGTAGAAAACACCTTAAAAAAGAAATCAACGATACCTTAGGCGCTTTAATCGAAGAAGTTTATGTGAAAGAACTTTCCTCACCAGAACTCGATACAAAAAAGAGCGAAAAGATTATCGACGAGGCGATCTCATTATTTGACGATTTGATTCAAGAAATGCACGCTTCGGGCGAAGGCTCTGCAAAAAAACATTACAGCAAGATTCGCGTTTCTTTACAAGAAAAAGCAACAGCATTATCTGCTAAAATTGACAAGTTGTAATTTAGCGTTCTAGGCTGTCGATCTCCTGCTTGAAGGCTAGCCCATATTTAGAGGATTTTACCTCAGGACTAAGCTTGTTGTATAAGCTATCTAAAAACAATGGGACAGTACCTCCTACTTCATAAGCACCAATATAAGCCGCAACTTCTTTGTCTGCATTATTCATGGCGAAGTTAAGGGCAAATAAGTATTTGCGTTTTAATATACTTTCGTTTGCTTTTTTAAGATCAGCAGCGCGTTCTTCAACAGATTTATTTTCGTCTGCGCCAATAAATGTTTCATAGTTTTCTAAGTTCTTCTTATTGAATTTACGCATAATTGAGATGTACTCATCCCAAAGAATTTGGTTTTGGGAACCTTCAATTTTTGCACTGCTGGCAAAAGTACGCAAGAGGGTGTTGATTTTGATTTCACCGGCTTCTCCAAAGAAAGGAATCCTCTCTGTCAAACTGTCGCCATCGTTTTTGTTTAAAGACAAGAAGTAAAACTCTGGACTTTGAATGTCATCTGCTAAAGTGAAGCTGTCTTCGCCTTTTATTTCAACAGAGTCGACAGATACTAAAAGGGTATCTTCCATTTTTTGGAGGTATAATGTACCTTTTCTTAATCCATCAATTTTTCCATTGACCATCATGTTCTTTTTTACCGGTGAAGAACAGAAAGTTGCAGTGAGCACAAGGGCAAGGATGACTAATTTTTTCATACTAAAATCTTATATATTTAACCAATAGGTTAGCTTGAAGGTCAAGCTTCTTACTTTAGGTACAAAAGTAGTCCTTGCGAAGTAATTATCATTATAAACAATATAAAAATCTGATAGAGGAGCAAAACGCCATTGTAGCCTAGAATTGATTCCTAGATTTTCTGACTGCGAGCTATATTGTATAAAGGTATTCCAAAAGACACTTTTGCTAAATGTAAAGTCTAGTTTAGGACCTACTAACCACAGTTCTCCAGAGCTATAGGGTGCTGGAAAGTCAATTTTGTCATAATTAACCTTAATACTTCCATTAAATCTGGGCTGTAAGCGTATGGCGATTTCACTTTCTACAGAGAATTTTGTTCCACTGTAAAAACCACCATAGGAAATCGCCGCATTATAATTGATTTTCTTGCTAAAATTCGAGCGATAGGACAGTTCAAAATTATCGTAATTATAGCCAGATTCTTCTGGGAGTCCAATCGTATCGTCTCCCCCTAAAGGATTAAACTCACTGGTGAGAAAAGTGTATTGATGATTAAATTCAAATCTTATTTGCGATTGATTTGTAAAACGCAATTCCCCGCGTATTCCTATACTTCTGTCAGTTACTAAATTATTCGATTTAGGCTTATCCACATAAAAAAGGGATTGACTTAAATCAAACGAGCGAATTTTTTTAGAGTCAATCCAGAAGCGGTGTCCATAGCGTAAAAAATGTTTCTGAATTCCTGCTCTTCTCAAGAAACCTAGATCAGAGGAGTAGTTTTCCCCAATACGATTTCCTCCATAGTAAACATTGTGCTTTCTGGAGTTGTAGTTTAAACGAAATCCTGCAGTATAGGCATCCTTCTCTCTTGATTCTAAAAGGGCTTTATGAGCAAAACTTCTTCCAGTCCATTTGTTGTCTTTTGAGGCTAGTGTATAATCTAGTCCAACCACCCGATTAAAATCGTCTTGCTCTGTTTCAAATTCAGGATCTCCTGTTTGTTGTCTATTGACAAAGATAAAACCTAAATACGAGCGGCTAAACATTTTTTGTTGCAGGGTAAAGACGGTGTTGTTGTTGGCGGCAATTCCATTTGCAGCGTCTTCTGCCGTTTGCATATTTAAAAAGCCTAGGCGAAGATTGTCGTTGAGTTTTCCGCTTAAACGCGCACCGGCAATAATTTTGTTTTCAATGGTGTTGTCATCGCGATCTTTAGCCACTCCTATTCTTCTTGAGAAAAATGGTTGTGTTTCTCTTCTGTCTCCATAATTGTCAAACAGGTCACTGTTTTGAATAAAGAATTGTCTTTTTTCAGGCAAACGAACTTCAAAGCGAGAGAGGTTAATGATTTGATCATCTACTTCTACTTGAGAGAAATCTGGATTAAGGGTAAGATCTAGAATCATTCCGCTACCGATACTTATTTTTGCATCTCCTCCTGCAGATAGCGAAGAAGCCGAACGGTTTTCTTCAAAGTCTTTTGAAACAATTCCACTGCTAAAAGGAATCAAGGCGATGGGGACTTTTGCCTTTGGCAGCGCCATTTCAAAACCTAGGGTTTTCATAAAGGCTAATCCAGCGGCGTTTTGATTGCGTGGAGTATTTGCCCAACTAGAGGTGATATTATTTCCTATATCAGATCGATATACATTGACCCGCCATTGTGTTGAGTTTTCCCCATAACGTAAACTAGAGAAAGGGATTTTCATTTCGGTGATATAAGCTTGATCTGTTTTTGCTACCTCGACTTGCCATTTGACGTCCCAAGAATTATTAAAGTCTCTAAAGGAGCTATTTCCTCCATTAGAAATAAGCGCTTCGCGTTGAACTCCTTCTGGGTTAGTTCCAAAGAGGAAGGCATTTGTCCCATCGTTAAAGGTGTCTAATATTAAAGTGACAGAATCACTATTTCGCGGGCTAAAATCTCTTCTTAAGGTGGGGGTGATAAAGTTGTTGTCTTCTGTCTCTGCTACGATTAAAACATATAGGTTTAGATCGTCATACAAGAATTTAACCTTGGTCTGTTGCTTTGCTAAAAGGGTGTCAGTAGGGAAGTATTCCCAAAAAGGGGTTGAAGTAGCAGCGCGATTCCATTCCTCTTCAATGTTTCCATCGATTTGAATGCTTGCTTTTGTCAATAAAGCAGTGGTGTCTTGTCCATAGAGAGCAAACCCTATAAAGAAGGAATAAAGGAGTAGGAAATCTTTAATAGCAGCAATTTTTTAAGAACACAAATTTATGCAATTGTGTTACAAAACCAGAATAACTGTTAGAACATTTTAAAAAATCAAGAAAATCCCACTTTTCAGTGAGGTTTTTATTATTTGGTATAAACTAAATTTGATTAGTTTGCTTTTGAGAAGGTGTAAGTCTCTGTAAAAGTTTCACCCTCATAAGGGTCACTAAAGGTAACAACAAAACGAGAATCAGTTAGTTCATCAATTGATAAAACCTCTTCCCCATCGATTAGAATCTCAGTTTGGTCAGTATTATTAAATTCCCAAGAATCAACATAAATTTCAACTATTTCTCCGCTGCTGTCGGCAGCAGTAAAGATATAACTACCATAAACAGAAAAAGAAACTTCGAGAGTAGTTGTAACTTCACAGTCCTGATATTATTCACCCGTTTCTTCATCGATACAAAAAGAATTAAAAAAATCTAATTTTTAATTTTTCTAAAAGTTAAATTAATTCTGGGTGAGATGGTTTTCGCTGTTTTTGGGATTTGATGTAGCCAGTGATGTTGCATTTCACCTCCCATGATTAAAAGGCTACCATTTTTTAAGGCAATTTTTAGGCGTTGCTCTTTTTGAGTTCTATGCTTTAAATGAAAAAAACGTTCCTCCCCTAAGCTTATGGAAGCAATAACAGGATTTTTTCCTAGTTCCTTTTCATTGTCGGCATGCCAGCCATTGCTGTCTTTTCCATCTCTGTAGAGGTTTAATAAAACAGCATTAAATTCGTTCTCATCGAATGATTTTATTTTCTCGATTAACCCTAATAAGGTACTCGTCATCTGGTGCGGCTTCATGGTGATATTAGAATAGGAGTAAGGCGATGGATCAATACCGTATAATGCGGTTAACCGCGGTTGATCATAGGTCTTGCCAAAAACAGTGATTTTATCTGCTTGCCAGGGGGTGATGTTGTACAATTCATTATACAAGGCATCTGCCTCTTTAGGACTTAGAAACTCAGGATAGTATTGTAATTCCCCATTGGGTAAATTAGGAAAAAAAGGTCTTTCTTCTTGAGAAAATAGCTCTAACATGCTTTTTTCTGCAAGATAGTAAAAGGATAAAAATTAATGTAATTCCCTATAAGAAGCTAAACAGGGAGAGGATTAAAGTGATGATGTAAATGAGTAGTTCTATCATAATATTGATTTTGGGTGTACACAAATATACGATATCGAAAAAGATTAAACAAAACTTGGGGGATAGAATCCCCCAGTTGAATTACTTAATTAGATCAACACTGCGTTGAATAAAGCTTGTAAGCTCTTCCCCCTTCAAGAGATTTTGAGATAAACGTGCTAAATCCAGAGTTTGTTGAATGAGTCTTGTTCGCTTTTTCTCGGTTTTAGTATTGAGAATTTGTTCAACTAATGGGTGGTTGGTATTCACCACTAGGTTGTACATTTCGGGCATTTGCCCAAACATGGCATTCCCACCCGCTTGTTGCATTTCTTTCATACGGCGCATAAACTCTGGCTGTGTTAATACAAAGGGTAGTTGTGTGCTACTCAAGGCTTCTAATTGAATGCTGTACTTTTCTTTTGGCACTACTTCTTCGATAAGCGGTTGTAGTTTTTCTTTTTCTTCGTCAGATAATTTAGAAACAGTTGCTTCTTCTTTTTTAACAAGGTTTTCTATGGCATCTCCATCAACTCTGGTAAAACTTAGGTTCTCATTCGAAGATTCAAGTTTCTGAATTAAATGAGAAACGATAGGCGAGTCTAGTAAGATAACTTGGTACCCCTTTTCTTTTGCCGCTTCGATATAAGCGTGTTGCTCATCTACATTATAAGCATAAAGAATTATATGCTTATTGTCTTTGTCTGTTTGAAGGTCTTTAGTGGCCTCTTTAAGCTCTTCTAGCGTAAAAAAGGAATCATCGATCGTAGGGTAGAGGGCGAACTTTTCTGCTTTCTCGTAGAATTTATCTTCAGAAAGCATTCCGTATTCGATGACAACCTTGATGTCATTCCATTTTTGTTCAAACGCCTCGCGATCATTTTTAAAGAGACTACTTAGTTTGTCGGCAACTTTTCTAGTGATGTAGTTGCTGATTTTCTTCACTGCACCATCTGCTTGTAAATAACTTCTCGAAACATTTAATGGGATATCCGGAGAGTCGATTACCCCGCGTAAAAGGGTTAAGAATTCAGGGACAATACCTTCTACATTATCAGTGACAAAAACCTGGTTTTGATATAACTGAATTTTATCTTTCTGGAGATTTAAGTCATTGTTCAATTTAGGGAAATATAAGATCCCTGTAAGGTTAAAAGGATAGTCTACATTAAGGTGAATGTTGAATAATGGTTCTTCAAATTGCATGGGGTACAATTCTCTGTAAAAGCCAGTATAATCTTCGTCTTTTAGTTCGCTGGGTTGTTTTGTCCATGCCGGCGAAGGGTTGTTGATGATGTTATCAACGGTAACCGTTTCTGGTTTGGCATCTTCTGCTGCGTCTTCTGGCAACGGAAGCGTTTCTTCTTTTGTGCCAAATTTGATGGGTATAGGCATAAACTTGTTATACTTCTCTAGCAAGGCTTTGATGCGTGCCTCTTCTAAAAATTCTTTAGAGTCCTCATCAATATGTAAGATGATTTCTGAACCGCGGTTGGTTTTGTCATGCGCTACTAAAGTGTATTCTGGAGAGCCGTCACAACTCCAGTGAGCAGCGGGTTCATCTTTAAAAGACTTTGTGATAATCTCCACCTTTTCTGCCACCATAAAAGCAGAATAAAAGCCTAGACCAAAATGTCCTATGATTCCGCTGTCTGCAGCGCTGTCTTTGTATTGTTCTAAAAATTCTTCTGCGCCAGAAAAAGCAACCTGGTTGATGTACTTTTCAACCTCTTCTGCGCTCATTCCAATTCCTTGATCGATGATGTGCAAGGTTTTATTTTCAGCATCAATTTTAATCTCAATTTGGAGATCTCCTATATCTCCTTTGGCTTCGCCTAAATTGCTTAAATGCTTTAGCTTAAGGGTTGCATCTGTGGCGTTTGAGATCAATTCACGAAGAAAGATTTCGTGGTCGCTATACAAGAATTTTTTAATGAGTGGAAAAATGTTTTCTACAGAAACATTGATTTTACCTGATGACATAATTTAAATTTATTTTTTTCAAACATGGCAAAAATATATCCAAACTGAATTTGCTGACAAATTGACATTTATTTTAACACTTTAATAATGTTTAATAGATTGCAAAAAAGAATAAACATTCCTTATCTTTGTCACACACTAAAAGAAGATGACGATGGCCGTTAAGAAAGAAGAAAAATCACCAAACATTTTAGCCCTTTATATGGAATATGCTTTAGAGCATGAACATTTCCCTAGCTCGGTGTATAAGTTCTGTAAGGTGAACAAAATAGAAGAGTCTGTATTTTATCAACACTATGCTTCGCTGGATACTGTAAAGCACAGTGTTTGGGCAGCATTTTTTGATAATGTTCACGCCTTATTAGAGAAAAATGAAGAATTTTCCAGCATGACTAGAAAGGATCGTTTATTGAGCTTTTACTATACTTTTTTTGAAGTGCTCTTGCTCAATCGCAGCTATGTATTAATGGCCTTAAATCAAGGGGATCAACCCATGAAGAATATCGGTCAATTAAAAGATTTGCGTAAATCTGTCAAAGGTTTCGCCGAAGCCTTAATCGAAGAAGGCAACGAAGATAAATCGCGTTTTACAACTAATCCGGTCGAATTATTTTCTGAAGCGACATGGGCACAATTGCTCTTATTGATGAAGTTTTGGTTAAGCGATACTTCTAAAGGATTTGAGAAAACAGATGCCTTGATTGAGAAATCTGTCAATGTTGTATTTGAAGTGTTTGACAATACTCGTTTGGATACCATTTTAGATTTGGGAAAGTTTTTGTGGAAAGAAGCAACTGGGAAAGCATAATTGAAAACATTAGATCATATCCCAACAGGGAAAATAGAACGCGCTAGTAAGTTAGTCACTACTGGAGTAAAGCTGGGTGGAAATTATATCAAGTATATAGGAGATAAAATTGTCGATCCAGAAAATGCCCGCGAAAAATTAGACGAAGAAAACGCCAAAGATATTTATGACGGCTTAAAAAGTTTAAAGGGCAGTGCCCTTAAAGTCGCTCAAATGTTGAGTATGGAAAAAAACTTATTGCCTTCTGCTTATGTAGAGCGATTTAGTTTAGCACAATTCTCTGTCCCGCCATTGTCGGGGCCTTTAGTGCGAAAGACGTTCAAAAAATATTTTGGAAAATATCCAGAAGAATTATTCGATACGTTTGCCACCCAATCGGTCAATGCTGCTAGTATAGGTCAAGTCCATCTAGCAACAAAAAATGGGAAAAAACTTGCTGTGAAAATCCAATACCCCGGGGTGGCAAACAGTATTGGATCTGATCTTGCGCTGGTTAAGCCTGTCGCAACGCGCATGTTTAACTTAAAAGGGCAGGACACAGAAAAGTTCTTTAAAGAAATTGAAGGAAAGTTATTAGAGGAGACAGATTACAACCTTGAACTAAAGCAAAGTCTTACCATCAAAGAGCAATGTAAAGACATCCCTAATTTGCGTTTCCCAAATTATTATCCCGATCTGTCTTGCGAAAAGATTTTGACCATGGACTGGATGGAGGGTGTCCACTTGTCAGAATATGCAAAAGACAACAACGATCAAGACAAAAATAATCGCCTAGGGCAAACCCTTTGGGACTTTTATATGTACCAAATGCACATCCTTAAGAGTGTTCATGCCGACCCGCATCCCGGGAACTTTTTGATCACAGAGGCAGGGGAATTAGTCGCCATTGACTTTGGTTGTATCAAAGAAATCCCAGAAGAGTTTTACACGCCTTATTTTGAATTAGCCAATGAAACGGCGATCAATGACTTGGACTTTTTTGCCCATAAAATCACTGAGTTAGAAATCTTGAGATCAGATGATTCTCCAGAAGCTCGTAAATATATCATCAACCTTTTTCACGACATGTTAAGTGTCTTTACATATCCTTTTCACGAGGAGACTTTTGACTTTTCAAATGAAGCCTTTTGGGGTCGTATTGCTAGTATGAGTGATCGATTAGCAAATGATGAATACCTGCGTAAGCTAAATGGAAACAGGGGATCGCGTCACTTCTTGTATATCAATAGAACCTTCTTTGGTCTTTATAATTTAATGCATGATTTAAAGGCAGAAATTGTTGTGGATAATTACAAGCAATACATTTCATAATCTTTCCTTATTTTAGCTCTTCACATTAATTAAATTTAGCTTAATGTATAACTCAAGAATTATTGGACTGGGGAAATATCTTCCAGACAACATTGTTACAAACGATGATTTAGCGCAACGCATGGACACCTCTGATGAATGGATCACAGAGAGAACCGGAATTAAAGAGCGTCGTCATATTATCAAAGGAAGTGAAGATACTCCCGCAACAATGGGACATAAAGCCGCTTTAATAGCGCTAGAACGCGCCAATAGAAAAGCGGAAGATGTCGACTTGATTCTTTTTGCCACCTTAAGTCCAGATTATTATTTCCCAGGATCGGGGGTGCTTGTACAAAAGCTCTTGGGTATTCCGGCTTGTCCAGCGATGGACATTCGCATGCAATGTTCTGGATTTATCTATGGATTATCTACTGCAGATCAGTTTATCAAAACTGGCATGTATAAAAATGTTTTGGTGATTGGTGCAGAAAATCATTCTGGAGGGTTAGATTTTACCACCCGCGGAAGAGGCGTTTCTGTCATCTTTGGAGATGGAGCAGGTGCAGCCGTTTTAACCCGTGAAGAAAACCTTGAAAAAGGGATTTTATCTACGCACTTGTATTCTGAAGGGGAACACGCTGAAGAACTTTCTTTAATTGGTCCTAGTACACAACGATGGGTGCCAGAAATCATGGAAGTTAACGATCCAGAAGATGTGAGTTATTATCCTTATATGAATGGTCAAATGGTCTTTAAACACGCCGTTTTTCGTTTTTCTGAAGTAATCAATGAAGGTCTCCAAAAAAACAACTGGGATGCAAATGACATTGATATGCTCGTGCCTCATCAAGCGAACTTGCGTATTTCTCAATTTATCCAAAAGAAGTTTAGATTAAGTGATGACCAAGTGTATAACAACATTATGCGCTATGGGAATACCACTGCTGCCTCTATCCCAATTGCGCTAACAGAAGCATGGGAAGAAGGAAAAGTCAAAGAAGGCGATAAAGTGGTTTTAGCTGCTTTTGGAAGCGGATTCACTTGGGGAAGTGCCATCATTAATTGGTAAATGAAAACCCTCGTCATTGGTGCTTCAAATAAACCAGAACGCTATGCCTACAAAGCCATTGAGCGTTTAAAGGCAAAAGGTCACACGGTAATTGCCCTAGGATTAAAAGCCGGAGAAATTCACGGAGAAACAATCCATACCGAAAAAGAAAACTGGTCTGCTATTGATACAGTAACTTTGTACGTTGGTCCTGCCCATCATGAGAATTACATCGATTATGTCTGTGGATTAAAACCCAGAAGAGTTTTATTCAACCCCGGAACAGAAAACCCTGTTTTTGAAAAGCGTTTAGCCGAAGAAGGTATTCTGGTAGAACGCGCTTGTACCTTAGTGCTACTTTCGACGAATCAGTATTAATCCAATAAAGGTAAATAGACCGTTTAAAGGCAGTAATTCATACCCAATTTGATATCCTCCCAGACTCGCTGCATTGATGCTTCCTAGTAAACTAGTTAAGATTACCGAACTAAAGACTACTGGCCATACCCATCGATCTTTGATTTGATAGGAAGTAAAAATGCCAAAGGAAAACAGTCCTAATAAAGGACCATAGGTGTAGCCTGCAACGGTAAGTAAACCGTCGATTACATTTCTATCTAATATGTATTTAAAGGCAATTACCACAAGAATCAGTAAAACACTCATTCCTATATGGACTTGCTTTCGGGTCTTTTTTTGTTGTGCTTCTGCTTTTTGTTCCAGGCGTAAAAAGTCGACACAAAATGAAGTTGTTAGAGAAGTTAGCGCACTATCTGCACTACTGTATGCTGCAGCAATAAGACCTAGAATAAAAGTAACTGCAACCCCTATGCCTAAATTCCCATTTAGGGCGATTTCTGGAAAGAGTAAATCAGATTTTGGTTGTCCATCCATAAGAGGTATGCTAATACCTTCTTTTTTTGAATAAATAAATAACAAGGCACCTAAGAGCATAAATAATGTAGTAACAATCACCAGAACGATACTAAAGACCACCATATTCTTTTGTGCATCTGCTAGATTTTTACAGCTCAAGTTTTTCTGCATCATATCTTGGTCCAGTCCTGTCATACAAATGGTGATAAATGCTCCCCCAATAAATGATTTTAAAAAATGACTTCTTTTCAAAAAAGAGTCTGTGACAAAAACATCGTTGTATTGGCTAAATGCTTCAGATTGAATAAAATCAAAAAAGGACCAACCCAGGGCTTGATTGATATAGCTAATCGATAAAAAAACGGCTAAAATCATCAAAGCGGTTTGAAGCGTATCGGTCCATACAATAGTTTTGATTCCCCCTTTTTGGGTGTAAACCCATATTAAAAGAATCGAGAGAATTACTGTCGCTTCAAAAGGAACATTCCAAGCATCAAAAATAAATTGTTGCATCACAATGGCAACGAGAAATAACCTAAAGGCAGCGCCTAAAACACGAGAGATAAAAAAGAAAAATGCTCCTGCTTGATGGCTGTTTTTCCCAAAACGCTGATTTAAATATTCATAAATCGAAGTGACATTATTGCGGTAGTATACCGGTAGCAATATATAGGCTACTACAAAGTAGCCAAAGCCATAACCCAAGACGACCTGCAAATAATTAAACTGTGAGGCTTCTATCCACCCTGGGACAGAAATAAAGGTAACCCCAGAGAGCGATGCTCCTACCATCCCAAAGGCGACAACATACCAAGGAGAGTTGCGGTTTGCGGTAAAAAAATCAATATTGGAATCTTCTTTTCCAGTGACATATGAAATGCCTACTAGCACGGCAAAATAGCCAAGAATCAGGGCGAGGATAAAACTAGGTGTAATCATATATTTGCTAAAGTTAGGAAAGAAAAAACAAACGAGATTTTTGTAACTTTAACCCATGGATTTCTCCTCTAAATTATTGGCGCAAGCCGTTGACGAAATGGCACAATTACCCGGGATAGGGAAGCGCACCGCCTTGCGTATGGTCTTGCATTTACTCAAGCAACCAAAAGAACAAACCCTCGCCATGACAAAAGCACTAGATGCCTTTAGAACACAGGTGATCTTTTGTGAGCAATGTCACAACTTATCTGATGTCCCACTGTGTGAGATTTGTTCAAGTGCTAAAAGAGATAACGCCCAATTGTGTGTGGTAGAAGATATTAGAGATGTAATGGCCATTGAAAATACCGGGCAATATCAAGGGAAATATCATGTCCTTAATGGGATTATTTCTCCCATTGATGGGATAGGCCCTCAAGATTTAACGATTAATTCGCTTGTCGAAAAAGTAAAAGCAGGAGAGATTAAAGAAGTTATTTTTGCGCTATCGGCAACGATGGAAGGAGACACCACCATTTTTTATATCAATAAGCAACTGCAAGATTATCCCGTAACTGTCTCGACAATTGCCCGTGGAATTCCAGTAGGAGACGAGTTAGAGTATACCGATGAGGTTACCTTAGGGCGAAGTATTTTAAAACGCGTGCCCTATGCAGACTCCCTTTAATTAGACCGCTAATTCTCTTATAAATTTGGTACCTTTGCAAGTACCCAAATAAAAAAAACTGCACATGGGAAAATTCATGTTAAAGCTTCCTTCAATGGGAGAAAGTGTTACCGAAGCTACCTTAACCGCATGGTTAAAAGAAGTGGGCGACACCATTGAAATTGACGATTCTATTGTTGAAGTCTCTACCGATAAAGTTGATTCTGACGTTCCATCTGATGTTGAAGGGGTTTTACTCGAAAAAAGATTCGAGCTTAATCAAGTGATCCAAGTAGGGGATGTGATCGCAGTAATCGAAACAGAACAAGAAATAGAAGAGACTGACACAGCGCCAGAAATTGCAATATCAGAAGAAGCTGTGGTAGAAGAAAAGCCAGCCGAACTTTCTAAAGAAGTTATCGAGACTGTCGAAGCACCTGTCCAAAAAGCAGTTGAGGCAGTAAGTCCTCAGCAAGAAAGTGTGAGCGATAGTACTCGCTTTTATTCTCCCCTAGTTAAAAATATTGCCAAAACAGAAGGGATATCTCTCGCAGAATTAGACCGCATTCCCGGAACTGGAGAGAATAATCGCTTGACAAAGAAAGATATTTTGGCACATTTAGAGAATAGAACAGCTGCTCCTCAAGCCCCAATTACTAAGGCTAAAGCCGAAGTTGCTTCGCCTTCTATTGAAGGACAAATCAAAAGCGAACCTGTCACGAGTGGAGAAGATCAAGTGATTGAAATGACCCGAATGGCAAAATTGATTTCTCACCACATGACAGAGAGTAAAAATACTTCTGTCCACGTACAATCTTTTGTTGAGGCAGATGTTACAGAACTATGGGACTGGAGAGAAAAAGTAAAAAATCAATTTCAAGCCAGAGAGGGAGAGAAGTTGACTTTTACGCCTATTTTTATTTCGGCAATAATTCACGCTTTAAAACAGTTTCCACTTTTAAATAGTTCTCTTCAAGGAGATCAAATAATTCAAAAGAAAGATATCAATATTGGAATGGCTACTGCCTTAGGCGATGGCAACTTGATTGTTCCTGTAATCAAAAACGCAGATCATCTCAATCTTGTAGGTTTAGCAAAGGCGGTGAATGATTTATCCAATCGGGCACGTGTAAATCAACTTTTGCCAGATGAGGTGCAAGGGGGGACATATACGGTTACCAATATTGGGAATTTTGGATCTATAACGGGCACTCCTATTATCAATCAGCCACAATTAGGGATTTTAGCTCTGGGGGTGATTAGAAAAATGCCTGCTGTAATTGAAACACCAAACGGTGACTTTGTAGGAATAAGAAAAAAAATAATCCTTTCTCATAGTTATGATCACCGTGTTGTAAATGGTGCCATGGGAGGACAATTTGCTAAAGCTGTAGCAGATTACCTAGAAAACTGGGATCCAACAATAACTTTTTAAAATAGATTTATGGGACTTGAACTACACCGACCACTTTGCTTTTTTGACCTCGAAACGACTGGGGTTAATGTTGTTTCAGACCGTATTGTTGAAATCGCTATTTTGAAATTATTGCCAAATGGAAACCGCGAAGGAAAAACCTGGTTAGTTAACCCAGGAATGCCGATCCCTAAGGGCGCTTCAGATGTACACGGGATAACAGACGATAAAGTCGCAGATGCTCCTTTGTTCAAACAATCGGCGACAGAGATTTACAACTATATCAAAGATTGTGATCTAGCTGGATTTAATTCTGATCGTTTTGATATCCCGCTTTTAGCAGAAGAATTTATGCGTGCCGAAGTTGATTTTGACCTTACACGCCATAAAACCATCGACGTACAAACCATTTTTCACAAAATGGAAAAGCGAACTTTGGGCGCAGCCCTGCAATTTTATTGCGACAAAGAATTGATCAATGCGCACTCTGCCATGGCAGATACAGAAGCTACTTGTGATGTCTTACTTGCGCAGTTAGAACGCTACGGAGAATTAGAAAATAACACAGCTTTTTTAAGTGAGTTTTCTTCGCATAAACGCACGGTGGATGTCGCTGGGTTTATTGTTTATAACAAAGACGATCAACCTACGTTTTCTTTCGGGAAGCACAAGGGGAAAACTGTTGATGAAGTGTTAGAAAATGAACCAGGCTATTTTGGGTGGTTACTCAACGCTGATTTTCCGTTATACACTAAGAAAGTGTTAACCGCACATCGATTGCGTAAACTCAATAGTGGAAGTTAATGAAGATAATCTGCATTGGTCGTAATTACACGGATCACATCAAAGAACTCTCTAACGAAAAACCCACTGATCCAGTGGTTTTTTTAAAACCTGATACTGCCATTGCATTAAAGGGGCAGCCCTTTTTTATTCCTGAATTTTCTAATGATGTACATCATGAGGTTGAGGTGCTTGTACGCATTAACCGCATAGGGAAACACATTCAACCAAAATTTGCCTATAAATATTATGACGAAATAGGTTTAGGGATTGATTTTACCGCCCGTGATTTACAAGGAGAATTAAAAGCAAAGGGATTGCCGTGGGAAAAGGCAAAAGGCTTTGACGGTGCAGCAGTAGTGGGGAAATGGTTGAAGAAAGATAGCCTTCCATCGGTAGATCAACTGCGTTTTGAATTAGAAAAAAATGAAACAGTGGTGCAATCTGGAAACACTGCTTTGATGCTTTGGAAAATAGATGAATTAATCGCCTATGTGTCTCAATTTTTTACCCTTAAAATAGGCGATATTATTTTTACCGGAACCCCAGCTGGGGTAGGTCCTGTTGCTCCAAATGATGTTTTAGTCGGGAGGCTTGAAGCGCAAGAGCTTTTCCGGATTAAAGTGAAATAAGAATAAGTTTTTTCTTCGATATTCTTTCTAAAAATGCTTACTAGAGTTGATGTTTTCTTTGATTAGTAATCCCTTTGAAAAGTATTTGATATGTTTATCTTTGGCCGACTGAGTAGCGCAACTTATAAGGGATGTTAGTAGAGCCCTTTCTGAGTAAACTATTCTATTTTGAATTAAAGAGCACAAAAATTTATGTACGCAGAAATCGTAAGTATTGGAGATGAAATTCTCATTGGTCAAATTATCAACACTAATGCTGTTTTTATTGCAAAAGAGCTGAATAAGGTTGGCATTGAGGTCATTCAGATCACCACAATTTCCGATAAGAAAGAAGCCATTGTGCATTGTTTAGACGAAGCCCAAAAAAGAGCCCAAGTAATCATTTTAACGGGAGGTTTAGGTCCTACGAAAGACGATTTGACCAAACACACCTTATGTGAATATTTTGACGATGTCTTGGTCAAAAACGAAGTGGTGCTTGAAAAGATCGAAGAGATGTTTCGCAAGTATGTACCTACTCCTATTAATGACGAAAACCGCAAACAAGCTTTGTTGCCATCAAAGGCAAAAGTGCTTGAAAACATATATGGTACTGCTTCTGGGATGTGGTTCGAAAAAGAGGACAAGGTGATTATTTCCCTGCCTGGTGTGCCATTTGAAATGAAAGCTTTGATCTCTAAAGAGGTGATCCCTGCTTTGCAACAGCATTATACCCGTCCTTATATCGTTCATAAAACCGTTTTGACTTATGGTCTAGGAGAAAGTGTCATCGCTGAGCGGATAGAAGAATGGGAAAATAATTTGCCTCAAGACATCAAATTGGCTTATCTGCCTAATATTGGTCGAGTGCGCTTACGCTTGTCTGGCAAAGGACCAAATCAAGCTGAGATAAATCAAAGGATTGACGCTCAAATAGCCACTCTTTTACCGCAGATTCAAGACATTTTTATGGGCTTTGAAGAAGAAGCTTCTGTCGAAGAACAAATCCAGAAAAAATGCATTGAAAAGGGAGTAAGTTTATCCCTTGCAGAGAGTTGCACCGGAGGCGAGATTGCCGCACGGATTACAAAAACCCCAGGGGCTTCGCAGTTCTTTAAAGGGGGGGCAGTTGTCTATCACACCCAGAGTAAAACAGCTCTTTTGGGCGTAGCCCCATCAATAATTGAGCAACATAATGTGGTTAGTGTTGAAGTGGCAGAAGCGATGGCTCTGGGGGCCAAAGAAAAATACCAATCAGACTATGCCGTTGCAACCACTGGAAATGCTGGCCCTAGTAAGGGCGATGCAGCCGCAGAGGTGGGGACAGTTTGTATTGCAATTGCTACACCAAATGGGGTTGTTTCAGAAGAATTTAGCTTTGGTAAAAACCGCGAACGTGTTATTCAAAAAGCGGTCAATAAAGTTTTCGAAATGCTTTATAAAAGCATTGCATAATTTAATTTCCTATGTTATATTTGATAAAAAAATGGGATGATTATGAATGCACAAACTAAAGCGTCTCAAGACGCTATTTCTCCAGCAAAAGCATTGGAATTATTAAAAGAAGGAAACCAACGTTTTACAGCAAAACAACAAGTAGAGCGTGATCTAAACCTACAAGTTGAACAAACCAGTACAGGGCAATTTCCTTTTGCAACAGTATTGAGTTGTATCGATTCTCGCGTTCCTGCAGAATTGGTTTTCGATCAAGGAATTGGCGATATTTTTAGTGTCAGAATTGCCGGTAATTTTGTTAACTCGGATATTCTAGGGAGTATGGAGTTTGCTTCTAAACTTGCAGGTACTAAACTTATTTTAGTTTTAGGACACACCGCGTGTGGCGCAGTAAAAGGTGCATGTGATCACGCAGAATTAGGAAACCTAACAGGAATGTTAGACAAAATAGCGCCTGCAGTAGATGCAGTTACAGAACCCGCAGCAGCAGCAGATAGAACTTCTGCTAACATTGATTTTGTCAATGCAGTAGGAGCTAAAAATGTGACCTTAACGATTGAACGTATTCGCGAAGAAAGTCCAGTACTTGCTGAAATGGAGCAAGCTGGCGAAATTCAGATCGTTGGCGGAATGTACGATATTGCTACAGGGCAAGTTAGCTTTCTTTAAAGCGAATTAACATACGCTTTTAAACGTGTTTGAATTAAATCGGTCCATCCGGATTGCATAGACTCACGGCTAAATTCTTCCATCTCTGGAAACGGAGAAAGAATAGTGGCCGTGAGTTTTAGTATACATCCTTTTGGGCTAGAAGAGATTTCAAAAATGGCCTCTGAATCCCCTGGATATTCTTTGTATTGCCACCCTAAACACAGTTTTTCTTGCATGATCACTTCTCTAACCTCCCACTGGTGGGTAAAGGTCTTGTTGATGTATTGAAAGGCAAAAAAAGTTTTAAAGCCCCTTGTTGGCTCAAAAGAAGTCAATGCTGCAAAAAACCATTTTTGCATATGTTCGAGTTGGGTAAGATACTTCCACAAAAGTGGCGGAGATACTTCAAATTCTTGTTGAATACTAATGTTGTTGTTAGATGTCATGATGTAGGTCTTTTGTAAAAAGGTACAAAATCAAACCTAAAACCTTAAAGTTTAATCTCGAACAAACAAACCGGGGCAGTATGATAGTGATCTGGTAAACCTGCTGTGTTTTTCATGGGAAACATCCCTAAAAAATAAAAACCAGCACTTTGGTAGTATTCAATAAGTCGGGTATTATTCCCTAGAGTATCTAACCTTAGGTGTGTCTTTTTCATTCTTTTTGCAAAGGGGATTGCCCAGTCAATAATTTTTTTGACCATTTGTTGCCCTCTAGCATTAGGGTGGGTTGCAATACGATGTATATAAACAGAGGGATCTATGTCGCGCTCTTCCCATATTTGTGGATCACTAAAGGCAACAGCCCAAACGCAACAGATGGTATTGTTTTGGATTAATTTCCATTGTCTGCCTTCAAGGATTTCTTTTTCAACGAGAGTACGATCAAAATTAGGCCAAACAACAACGGTTTCTTTATTGCGTTGAAAAGTTGCTGCATCGGTATAACGTTCAAAAATCTCGTCTAAGTCTTCTAGCGTGCTTTTTTCAATCGTATAGTTCAAAATGAAAATTTATTTTGATATTGTCTACTCATGTTTTTTAAGGGCTAACACCCAAATTTGACAGCTATCAAGCGAAATATAATACCTTTGTTTCTAGCTTGTATTTATTTAAAAAACTAAGATACTAAATAGGTAAGAACCTAAGATGAAAATAAAGTAAGAATGGGTGATAATTTTAGGATAAAGTATTTTGTAACTCAATAAAAAAAAGTAAATTTGCATCCTGTTTAGAACAAGCAGTTAAAACAACAATTATGTCAAGAGTTTGTGAAATTAGTGGAAAACGCGCACAATTTGGGAACAATGTTTCAAAAGCGTTAAATAGAACAAGACGTAGATTTGAGGTTAACTTAATCAAAAAGCGTTTTTATATCCCAGAAGAAGATAAGTGGATTACCTTAAAGGTGTCAACTTCAGTATTAAAGACTATTAACCGTAAAGGGATTGCAGCTGTCTTAAAAGAAGCTAAAGCCCAAGGCGTTTTATAAAATATAGATCATGGCAAAGAAAGGAAACCGCGTTCAAGTAATTTTAGAATGTACAGAGCACAAAGCTTCTGGACAAGCAGGAACGTCTCGTTACATTACAACAAAAAACAAGAAGAACACACCAGATCGTTTGGAGATTAAAAAATTCAACCCGATCTTGAAAAAAATGACTGTTCACAAAGAAATTAAATAGTTATGGCAAAGAAATCAGTAGCAACATTACAGACCGGCTCAAAGCGTTTAACAAAAGCCATCAAGATGGTGAAAAAGGGTGATGCAAAATCGTACTCTTTCGTTGAAACAATTATTGCTCCAGACAGGGCAAACGATTGGTTGAGCAAACAATAAAACAACTATTTCATATAGTAATAAAGAAAAGCTACTTTTACAGTAGCTTTTTTTATACCAACACATGAGCATTTTAGGGAAACTATTTTCTGGTAACGATGAACAATTAGACAAGGGTTTAGCCACAACTAAAAAATCCTTCTTTTCCAAACTAAGTACTGCAATCGCAGGACGTTCTACCGTTGATGTAGATGTACTCGATGATCTTGAAGAAGTGCTCATCACTGCAGATGTTGGAGTGCCAACTACCTTAAAAATCATTGCCGCAATTGAAAGCCGAGTTGCAAAGGATAAATACTTGGGGACAGAGGATTTACGCAAGATTCTACAAGAAGAAATTTTAACGATCTTAGCTGCCCAAGAAAAAGAAACAGATTTTTCTTTTGATAAAAATTATCCCAATAGTCCACATGTTATCATGGTAGTAGGGGTAAATGGAGTGGGAAAAACAACCACAATAGGTAAACTTGCACATCAATTTACACAAGCCGGGAAAAAGGTGGTATTAGGCGCAGCAGATACTTTTCGTGCTGGTGCGATAGATCAATTACAAGTATGGGCAGATCGAACAAATGTTCCTTTGGTCAAGCAAGAAATGGGGAGTGACCCAGCATCTGTCGCCTTTGATACGTTACAGTCAGCGGTTAGTCAAAAAGCAGATATTGTTTTAATCGATACGGCAGGGCGTCTTCACAATAAAGTCAATTTGATGAATGAGTTGACTAAAGTGAAACGAGTGATGGATAAAATCGTAGCTGAAGCTCCGCATGAAGTGCTTTTAGTGCTCGACGGTTCAACAGGGCAAAACGCTTTTGAGCAAGCCAAACAATTTACCGCTGCAACAGAAGTTACTGCTCTCGCCATCACAAAGTTAGATGGGACAGCAAAGGGTGGAGTTGTAATGGGAATTTCAGATCAATTTAATATCCCAGTGAAATTTATTGGAGTAGGCGAGGGGATTGAAGACTTAAAAATCTTTAATAGCCCAGCTTTTGTTCACTCCTTTTTTAATTAAAGTTTATGAAAGTATTATTTAGAACCTTATTAGGGTTAACCATTTTTTTTGTTGTTGTTTTTGTCATGGGACCTACTGTTGATGCTCCCATTATCGAAAAACCTTTACCAGAATTATCGATTGAGATAAACGCTTTACCCCAATGGGTGAAAAACCAAAACGATGCTATTCCAAACATCAAACCAGGGAACGAATCTGAAGTCATTTTTGCAGATTCCATTCCGCAAAAAACAAAATATGCCATCGTTTATCTTCATGGATTTTCTGGGAGTACTTCAGATGGAGGTCCAGTTCATAAAGAAGTTGCAGCTGCGCTAGGGGCGAATATTTATTTACCTAGGTTATATGACCACGGTCTTGATACCCAAGAAGGTTTAGCGAATTATACAGGCGAGAAATCCATGGATTCAGCAAGAGAAGCTTTGGCCGTAGGCCAACTACTGGGCGAAAAAGTGATTCTAATGGGAACCTCTACTGGCTGCACCCTTGCACTCGCTTTAGCGGCACAACATCCAGAGTTAGCTGCACTCGTACTTTATGCGCCTAATATTAGAATTAATCACCCTTTAGACTTTGTGGCAACCCTGCCATGGGGCTTGCAAATTGTGCGTCAAGTTGAAGGAGGTGAGTATCACAATGTGGCTAACAGTATTCCTGAAAAAGCACAGTTTTGGACCATGCGATATCGTTTAGAAGCGGTAGTTCACATGCAGAAATTATTAGAAACTGCAATGATTCCTGAGACTTTTGCAAAGGTTACTGTTCCTGTCTTTTCAGGCTATTATTACAAAGATGAAACAGCACAAGATCCCACCGTTTCTGTTGCTGCCATGCAACAAATGTTTAAAGCATTAGGTACCCCAGAAAACTTAAAAGAAGAAAAGGCCTTTCCAAACACTGGCGCTCATGAAATAGCCAGTGATTTAGTGTCAAATAACCATGATGGGGTGAGAGAAGCTACCCTAGCATTTTTAAACCGTATTTTAAACTAATGCGTACAAAGACGACCAAACAGAATAAGATCAATGTCATCACCCTGGGGTGTTCTAAAAACATTTACGATTCAGAAGTATTGATGGGGCAACTCAAAGCCAGTGGCAAAGACGTGGTCCATGAAGAAGAGGGAAATATCGTTGTGATCAATACCTGTGGTTTTATTGATAATGCCAAAGAAGAATCGGTCAATACTATTTTAGACAATATTAAGCGAAAAGAAGCAGGAGAACTCGATAAGGTTTTTGTAACAGGTTGTTTAAGCGAAAGATATAAACCAGATTTGCAAGAAGAAATTCCGCAAGTGGATCAATATTTCGGTACCAGTGAATTACCTCAATTATTAAAAGCACTTGAGGCCGATTATAAGCATGAACTTTTAGGAGAGCGAATCACAACTACCCCAAAAAACTATGCTTATTTTAAAATTTCTGAAGGTTGTGATCGCCCTTGTTCGTTTTGTGCTATTCCACTTATGCGCGGAAAACACCGTTCTACTCCCATAGAGGATTTAGTATCTCAGGCAGAAAAGCTGGCAAGAGATGGCGTAAAAGAATTGATTTTGATTGCGCAAGATTTGACCTATTATGGTTTGGATATTTACAAAAAACGCAATCTAGCTGAATTACTTGAAGCCCTTGTTAAAGTAGAAGGAATCGAATGGATTCGCATGCATTATGCTTTCCCAACAGGCTTTCCTATGGATGTGCTAGAAGTTATGAGGCTAGAGCCTAAAGTGTGTAATTACCTAGATATTCCTTTACAACATATTACTGATAGTGTCTTGAAATCAATGCGTCGTGGGACGACAAAACAAAAGACAACACAGTTGCTCAAAGACTTTAGAGCTGCGGTTCCAGGGATTACTTTGCGCACAAGTTTAATTGTGGGTTATCCAGGAGAAACAGAAGCTGACTTTGATGAATTAAAAGCCTGGGTAAAAGAAATGCGTTTTGAACGTTTAGGTTGTTTTACCTATTCTCACGAGGAAAACACCCATGCCTTCCAACTTGAAGACGATGTTCCAGAAGAAGAAAAACAGCGTCGTTCTGCAGAGATTATGGAAGTACAATCACAAATTTCTTGGGAGTTAAACCAAGAAAAGGTAGGGAACACTTATCGCTGTATTATTGACCGTAAAGAGGGTAATTATTTTGTTGGTAGAACAGAAATGGACTCGCCAGATGTAGATAATGAAGTATTAGTTGATGCCAAAAAATATTACCTTAAGCAGGGGGAATTTGTGACGGTTAATATCACTGAAGCTGCCGACTTTGACCTTTATGCAGAACCAATCAATTAATTGGTTAGTACCAACTCATTAGTTTTAACAATCTCTGGTAAGTTAGAGAGATCGTATTGATATAGTACCCCTTCGCCGACAACGATCGCACTAGGAAAGTCTACAATAATATCATAAGCAAAAGGAATGTTGTCTGTTGATAGAACGTTGGGTTCTTCGCGATTACTTACATTGATTACCTTTAAACCTGCCGAACCGTCACAAACCAATAGATAGTCCCCGTGAATGGCTAATCCATGTGGATTAAACATTACTTGTCGTGCAACTACGCTTAGTTCTTCTGGATTGCTGATATCGATAATCTGTAGCTCATTTGTTTCTGTAAAACAATTGGTGCCACCTCTAAGGGTGACATAAGCATAGTTTTCATCTGCGACAACGGGGTCACAGCTTCTAAAGTGTTGTATGCTGTTGAGGTAATTTGGATTGCCGGGGCTGGCAACATCATACATCAACATTCCAGTGGTAGAGCCTACAAAAAGTAGGTCGTTTAATTGGAATAAAGTTTCAGCTTGAGTACTGGTATCCAAACGTGCAAAACGACTGGGCTGATAGTTGTCTCCAATCGAGAACAGCACCAATTCATTAAAATTGATGGTGTATAAATACCGACCGATGGGTAAAAAACGCGTCATAGATCCAGCGGTAGATACTTCGTTAAAACCGTCTGCTTGAACAGTAGTAGTTGCTTCTGCAAGAGCTGAGTCTTCCAATCTTAAATACATGATTTGTTCTTCCAAAGGTTCTTGTCTAATTTCAACCTCCCAGCCCGTTACAATCCCCCGACTTTCGTCAATAGATTCATATTGGGTGTAAGCATAACTTTCTTCTAGGCGTGATGCGGTATCAATTGTTCTGTATGGATTGTAATAAAATACATCTTCTACGGTGAAATCTTCGATCAAATCTGGTTGAGTAACATCACTGATGTTAAAAACGACTAAAGCAGAAAACATGTCACTGTAGAGGTGATCGTCGATAATGCTTAGGTCTAATGATCCCGGGATATTGATAAAGTGAAGGTTTACTGGAGCAGCAGGATTACTGTTGTCTACCACATGTACCCCTTCATTGGGTTTGTTGATGAAGATGTAGTTTTGATAGGTAACGATCTTCCCCGCTTCTGCATAATCTTTTGGAGATTCGATGGTTACTTTTGCGGCGAGTTGGCTAGTAGTTTCATATTGTGGGACAAAATAAGCCACATCCACCATTTCGCGGTCATCAAGTACCTCGTCTTTAAATAAGCTACAGGAGGCCAGCAGTAAACAAAAACCGAGGAAAATTATCTTTAAAAAATCAAATCTTTTCATTTAGGATGTTTTAATTTGTACTTGCAAAATTCATGCCACGACTTACATAAAAACGGCGTTAACCAACCATAATTTCCCGTTTTCCCAAAAACTTCTGTAGAGTAGATTGTCGACTAAATAAACGATTGAGCCTCTTCCAAAACGTTCTGAGCCAAACAATAGCGATTCGCTTTGAAGCTTAACGGCTTTATCACCGCTAAAGCCAGCGTGCGGTTGAATCCCTTTACTCAAATAAGCTGCTGTCCCATAATTATCTAATAACTCATATGCCGTGGCAGAAGTTTTAAGCGTGAAATAGTTGTTGTTATAACCAGTTGCTAATGGGTGAGTTGCATCTACAGTTGCTTTGTAGATACTTCCATAAATGGTAGAGCGAATATTTTCTCTTTCGCGATCTCCATAAGCAATCTCTTTATCGTCCTCTTGATTTGCTTTTTTCTTTAGAGAGAATTGTTCGTGATTGGCAAAACTGCTAACCGCATTTCCAATTGCAACGATTCGACCTCCTTTTTGGGTCCATTGTGCAAGGGCGTTTTTTCCTGCTTGATCGACTAAATTTCCGTAGTATCCAGAAGGAATAATCAAGACATCTAGGTCTCGAAGGAAACTTTCGTTTAAGCGATTTTCACTCAATTGCATTAAAGGGTAGCCTAATTGTTGTTCAAAGAAATGCCAGATTTCTCCATAACTCGCTGGCGTTGCACGATCACTTTTTAAAATCCCGATTTTTGTATTGTCAATAAAGCGCATTTTATTCGATCCTAAGTCTGGACCCTCATCAGAAAATCCAGAGGTAAGAGAATGCATGGGCTGTTGAGTTATTTTGACAATTTCTTCAATGGTTCCAGCTAGATCTGCCTGCTGTCTATTTTCTCCTTTTAAGACAAAAAAACTTCCTCTTTCCCAGCGTTTTCCGCCATTTGTTAAAGGTTCTTGATTGTAATACACCCTTAGATCTGCTTTGATGAGCGCGGCTAATAACTTACCATCTTCTATGCTTTTTCTTTCCGCCGCATAGGCGTAAGCATTAGGATCAATAATAGTGGAAGATGCTTCTTTATCATAAGAAACAGTCTTTAGACTTTGATTTGTTGCCACCGCTTTTAATCCATGGGCAAAAGGCAATGACCAAGAAGTGATGTCATAGGTCAATGAATCAGAATAAAAGGTTTTAGGTTCAAACAGTGCTTGGACCAAATTGTTTTTTTTCCCAGTCCCGTCAATCACTAAAGCCGAAGAAGAAAAAGCAGTATTTTTTGTTTTTTGACTACTGTATTCTACTCCTTTAATACTTGTGCGCTGGGCTAATTTTTTTAACGGAATTTGATGCGCTTCCATCAATGTGGCTAGAGTAGCGATTTTGTCTTCTTGTCCTTCAAGAACATAAGCTTTGTACTTATTGTTTTTTCTTGCGTGGTAAGCTTGAAACTCTTGGTTGAGTTTTTGAACATTATTATAGGCTACTTCAACGGTAGAAAGTCCACTTGTGTAATGGTGAGCAATACGATCTTTTAAGCTTAATACATCTCCTACGCTATTTAAAATTCCCAATCCTGCGCGACCGCTTCCGCCTTGTTCATAGGTCATTCCAATCGCTCCGTTAAACATAGGATAAGTGTCTCCATAACCTGGATATAATAGGTCAAAGACATCATCAGTAAAATACAACCAGCCTTCTTTGTCAAAATATTTGGCGTGGTTTTTAGCGATGGTTACTTGAAAGTCTCTTTGAAAGTCCGTTAGAATTTCATGATATGGTTCTACTGCTGGTGCAAAATAGTAAGGACTGTCTACACCTTGTTCATGAAAATCTACATGGATTTGTGGCATCCATGAAAGGTAGTGAGGAAGTCGCTGCTGGCTTTCTACTTGGCTTAACCAAGCCCAGTCTCTGTTAAGGTCATGGTAGTAGTGATTATATCTGCCTCCTGGCCAGTCTTCATAGTGTTCATTCGCTTCTGGTTCAATATCAAAAGGAGTGCTTTTTACTTGGTTGTACCAATTGACATAACGATCTCTTCCATCAGGATTGATGCAGGGGTCTATGATGACAACAAGCTTTTCTAACCATGCTTGTTTTTCTGTTACCAGGGTATGGAGGGTTTTCATTGCCGCTTCGGTACTAGTTGATTCATTTCCGTGAACATTGTAACTAAGCCAAACAACGCTAAATTCTTTCCCGCTTTCTGGAGTTCCTGTTTCATAGCCAATGCTTTTTAGATGATCCTTTCTTAAGACGTCAAGTTGAGCTAAATTTTCTGCAGAAGAAAGATAAACCAGTTGTAGGGTTCTATTTTCATAGGTCTTTCCATAAGATTCTGTTAGTGCAAGCGAGGAATTTTTGGCAACATGCTTAACATAGTCAATCACTTGGTGATGACGGGTGAATTGTGTGCCTAATTCATAGCCTAAAAATTCTTCTGGGGATTGTAGCTGTGCTTCTCCATTAAAATAGAATAGTAAAGCAAAAAGGGAAAATAATTTTTTCATCGTTTTCATGTATACTGGTAAAGATATAATTTCTCTTATATCTTTTTTATTCTGAAGAGATGGAATATCTTTAACAGAATAAAATATTGCTATGGCATTAACCCGTATTCCTTATCGAAATACAGGCTATTTTTCTCCTTTAATTTGCGACCTAATCGAAGGACACCCAGCTCTTGAGACATTGATGTCTGGTCCAGTTCAGTTAGGACAATTTGAGAAACAAATTGAAGCAAAGCAAAAGCAGTATACTTTATCAACACGTAAAACATTGGTAAAGGAGTTACAGCTGCAATACCAAGATTTCCCCCAAACAAACATGGTAGATGCGCAGCTTTCACTTTTAGCAAAAGACACCACTTTTACCATTACAACGGGGCATCAGCTTAACCTGTTTACAGGACCATTGTACTTTTTTTATAAGATCATTTCAACGATCAATCTATGTAAGCAGCTTAAGCAAAAGTACCCTCAGTTTAACTTTCTCCCTGTCTATTGGATGGCGACAGAAGACCACGATTTTGAAGAGATTTCCTCTTTCCATTTTCAAGGAAGAAAAATGCAATGGACGCAAGAAAGTCAAGGTCCAGTTGGGCGTTTGACTTTAGCATCTTTATCAGCCTTGTTGGATCTTTTTGAGCAATCCATAGGGGAAACAGATCGCGCCAAAGATGTAAAAGCACTAATTCATTCTACCTATCGCAGCGCAGATACTTTAGCAGAAGCAACCCAAAAGTTGGTTCATCATTTTTTTGCCGAAGAGGGCCTGCTTATTCTCGATGCAGATAGAAAAGCTCTAAAAGAATGTTTTATCCCGCAGATAAAAAATGATTTGGAACATGGTCATTGTCATACAACTGTAGAAGATACTATCGCAAAAATTAAAGAGGATTACAATCAAAACTATACTCCTCAAGTTAATCCACGCCAAGTCAATTTGTTTTATTTAACCAATGACTTACGCGAGCGTATTGAGCGAACATCAACAGGCTATATTACCACAGAAACAAAGACTACTTTCACAAAAGAGGCACTTTGGGAAGAAGTTGAAAATCATCCAGAGCGATTTTCACCAAATGTTTTAATGCGTCCCTTATATCAAGAAGTGATTTTACCCAACCTTTGCTATATCGGTGGGGGAGGAGAGATTGCTTACTGGTTAGAGCTCAAGCAGTATTTTGAAAAAGAAGCCGTGCCATTTCCATTGCTTTTATTGCGTAATTCTGCCGTATTAACGAGCCGCAAAACTGCTGAAAAAATCAGCCGTTTGGATTTGACAAAAGAAGAATTGTTTCTAAAGCGAAATGCTTTAATCAATAAAAAAATTCGTCAAATCAGTAACATTGATTTAGATCTACAGTTCTTAAAAGAAAAGCTAGAAGAGCAGTTTGACTACCTAGCGACTTTAGTCGAGAAGACAGACCCATCTTTTGAAGGAACTGTAAAAGCCCAAAAGCAAAAACAGTTCAATGGTATAGACGCCCTTGAAAAGCGATTGCTCAACGCACAAAAGAAAAAGTTAGTTGATCATGTGCAACGCCTTACCCTTTTACATGAAGCGGTTTTTCCTAACAACTCCCTTCAAGAACGACAAGCGAACTTCTTTGAGTTTTATTTAGTGTATGGGCATCGTTTACTACCATTATTATTTCAACATTTGGATCCACTAAAACTAGAATTTAGCTGGATTCAATTGGGAGAATAATTGTTGAAAATCTTTTCTGTGGGAGTTTTCCTAGCTGCTGAATAGTTGTATTTTTGTGCATGGAAGAAAAAGTACTGATCCTAGACTTTGGATCACAATACACCCAATTGATCGCCCGCCGTGTTCGCGAGCTCTTTATTTACTGTGAAATACACCCTTATAACAATCCACCCAAAGACGTTAGCCCTTTTAAGGCTGTGATTCTTTCTGGATCCCCTTATTCTGTTAGGGCAGAAGATGCACCGCATCCAAACCTTGAACAGATTAGATCGAAAAAGCCACTACTGGCTGTGTGTTATGGGGCCCAATATTTGGCGCACTTTTCTGGAGGAAAAGTAAGTCCTTCTGCAACAAGAGAATACGGGCGTGCAAACTTATCTTCTATCACAGAAAATAGCGACCTATTTGCAGGAATTGAAATCGGGAGTCAAGTCTGGATGAGCCACAGTGATACCATTAAAGAATTACCCTCAAATGGGGTGAAACTAGCCAGTACTTCAGATGTTGAAAATGCGGCTTACCGCATAGATGGCGAAGATACTTATGCGATTCAATTCCATCCAGAAGTGTATCACTCTACCGATGGAAAACAGTTGTTAGAAAACTTCTTAGTGAATATTGCTGGTGTAAAACAAGATTGGACACCAGACTCTTTTGTCAATATGACCATTGCAAATTTAAAAGAGCAAATAGGAGAAGAAAAAGTTATTTTAGGCCTTTCTGGCGGAGTAGATTCTACCGTTGCTGCAGTCTTATTGCATCAAGCAATTGGGGATCAACTCAGCTGTATCTTTGTCAATAACGGTTTATTGCGCAAGGATGAATTCTCTAGTGTATTAGAACAATACAACGGGATGGGTCTAAACGTTAAAGGAGTAGACGCAAGCGAACTGTTTTTATCTAAACTTGCTGGGGTTTCTGATCCTGAAAAAAAGCGAAAAGTTATCGGGAATACTTTTATCGATGTTTTTGACGATGAGTCAAAGAAGATTGATGGTGCCACCTGGTTAGCACAAGGAACCATTTATCCAGATGTGATCGAATCCATCTCGGTAAACGGCCCTTCTGCTACCATTAAATCGCATCACAATGTGGGGGGTTTACCCGATTATATGAAGCTTAAAATCGTCGAACCATTGCGTATGCTCTTTAAAGATGAGGTGCGTAGGGTAGGAAAGAGTTTAGGCATAGATAAAGAATTATTAGGCAGGCATCCTTTTCCAGGACCTGGTTTAGCCATTAGAATTTTGGGTGACATCACCCCAGAAAAAGTAGCCATGTTACAAGAAGTCGATGCCATTTATGTGCAAGGCTTAAAAGACGCAGGCTTGTACAATGATGTCTGGCAAGCAGGTGCTATTTTATTGCCAGTCAATAGTGTAGGAGTGATGGGAGATGAACGCACCTATGAAAAATGTGTGGCACTTCGCGCAGTAACTTCAACAGATGGGATGACCGCAGACTGGGTGAATTTACCCTATGAATTTCTGCAAAAAACCTCTAACGACATCATCAATAAAGTAAAAGGAGTAAATCGCGTGGTGTATGACATAAGTTCTAAGCCACCCGCAACCATCGAATGGGAATAATTGTTGATATTGCATAAGACATGAGAGCGTTTTTATTTATTTTTAGTTTCCTTTTTGTTTTTATGGCCTTTGGCCAAAACGAACCCGAAAGATTTCTTACACATAAAGTGAAGAAGAAAGAGTCCCTCTATGGTCTTGCCCGTAAATACAATATCACTATCGAGCAGATAAATGAGTTCAATCCTGTGGTTCAAAAAATAGGCTTGAAAAAGAGGATGCAACTCAAAATCCCTGTTTATCCTGTCGTTGAAGCGCCTAAAGCAGTTCCACTAAAAGAAGGTTTAGTCAAATATTTGGTGCTTCCTAAAGAAACCAAATGGCGTTTAGCCTATCGCTATGGAATTACCATTCAGGAATTAGAATCCCTTAATCCGCAAATCAAAGACGGACTTAAGGTTGGCCAAGAAATTGTCATTCCTAAAAGAACTGTAGAAGAGATAAAAGCCCTTGAAGAATCCTTTAATTATTACAAGGTAAAACCAAAAGAAGGTTTTTATCGCCTAGAAAAAAAGTTAGGGGTAACAGAAGCAGATCTTATTGAACTCAACCCCACACTTCCTATCACAGGATTACAAGAAGGAATGATCCTTAAAATTTCTCCTCAAAACACAGGCGATCTTAAGATTGAAGATGATTTGTTAATCGAAAAAGTTCGATTAGAAGATTCTACATTTAGTGATATAAGCATTAAAATCGCCTCATTTTTACCCTTTAAGTCTGCTTCAATTGAATTCGATTCTATTGAAAAAACTACTGCTTTATTAAAAAAGCGTAACCTGCATACCATTGCTTTAGATTTTTATATGGGAATGGCGCTTGCAGTTGAAAAAGCAGATTCCCTAGGGATAGCTGTTGAACTCAATGTGATGGACTCTCAAAATAAAAAAGAGAAGATTCAAGAACTGGCTGATGCAACAGATTGGTCCGGAGTGCAAACAGTCATTGGACCGTTAATTCCGTCAAATTTCGACTTTGCTGCTCAATTACCCGCATTGAGTGATCTAGCAATGGTGGCGCCCTTGTCTTCAAAGGCGGTTCAACAAAGAGAAAATGTATATCAATCGGTAAGCCCGCTCGCATCAATTAGAGATAAGATGGTGGCTTATCTATCACAAATCATCGACACCACACAAAATGTGGTGATTATTGCAGATACCCTCAATGCAGCTTTTGTCAAGCGATTAGAAGAAAAGTATCCTTTTGCACATCGTGTTAGACCAGAAGCAGGTGGATTTGTGATGCCAGATTTAATCGATTCGTTGTTAATCGATTCTCTGCCCAATAAAGTGGTTTATGAATCCCAAGATTTAAACCTAACCGCAAACGTAATTTCACTGTTAAATTCTCAAGTTTCTAAAGAAAGGGATGTACAATTGTTTACGACCCTTCGAACGCCCATCTATGAAAATGATAATATCTCAAGAAAGCATTTAGGGAATCTACGATTTACTTACCTCAATGGAAACCACCCTATCGAAGGGGCTAGAAGAGCAGCGTTTAAAAAAACTTATCAAGAAAGATTTGGGGATTTTCCCTCTAAAGACGCATTTAGGGCCTATGATGTTACCCTGGATGCTATTTTGCGTCTAGCTTATCAAGAACGAATTTATATACCAACAATAGGAGAGACAGATTATATCGAAAATCGATTTAATTATGCCGAAGCGCCTCAAGCCGGTTATCAAAATGTAGGCTTTTATCTTTTGCAGCATCAAGGATATGAGATTGTGGAAATTAAGAAATAGCCTATGGGGCATCAAAAACACGAATACTTTTTGTATTTTTGAGTCCGGTAAATAAGAACCCTTTCAAAATAACCGGATGTCACAAACCAAATATATTTTTGTCACAGGAGGAGTAAGTTCCTCTCTAGGAAAAGGAATCATCGCTGCTTCTTTGGCGAAGCTTCTACAAGCACAAAAATACAGTGTAACCATTCAAAAATTTGATCCTTATCTCAATGTAGATCCAGGGACCCTTAATCCATATGAACACGGAGAATGTTTCGTGACTGATGATGGGGCAGAAACTGATTTAGATTTAGGGCACTATGAGCGCTTTTTAAATGTGCGCACTTCTCAAGCGAACAATGTGACGACCGGAAGAGTTTACCAAAGCGTGATTGAAAAAGAGCGTCGCGGAGAATTTTTAGGGAAAACAGTTCAAGTTATTCCACATATTACCAATGAGATTAAACACCGTATGATGTTGCTCGGTGAGAGTGGAGAATACGATATTATTATCACAGAGATTGGCGGTACAGTAGGGGATATTGAATCCCTTCCTTATATTGAGTCTGTACGTCAATTGGTCTGGGAATTAGGGGAAGAAAATGCCATGGTCATTCATTTAACCTTAATCCCTTTCTTATCTGCAGCGGGAGAATTAAAAACAAAACCTACCCAGCATTCTGTTAAAACATTGATGGAAAGTGGGGTAAAAGCAAATGTTTTAGTTTGTCGTACAGAGCATCCTATTTCTGACGATATCCGCCGTAAACTCGCCCTATTCTGTAATGTTAAGCAAGAGGCGGTAATCGAATCGATTGATGCCGAAACCATTTATGATGTTCCTCTATTAATGCAAAAAGAGGGCTTAGATAAGGTTGTATTAGATACCTTAAAACTATCAATCCCTGCAACTGCAGACCTAGAGAAATGGAAAAGTTTTTTAGCCAAGTATAAAAACCCAAAGCAAACTATTCATGTTGGCTTAATTGGGAAGTATGTAGAGTTACAGGATTCTTATAAATCCATCCTTGAAGCGATTATTCATGCTGGAGCAGTCAATGAAACTAAAGTAAAAGTTCATTCAATTCACTCTGAATACTTAGATGAAAATGATGTAGCTGAAAAGCTAAAAGGTTTAGATGGAGTCATTGTTGCACCAGGTTTTGGTGAACGTGGAATTCAAGGGAAAATAGAAGCGATTCGCTATGTGCGCGAGAACAAGATTCCGTTTTTAGGGATTTGTTTAGGGATGCAAATGGCAGTGATTGAGTGCGCTCGAAATGTGGTTGGAATAAAAACCGCTAACTCTACTGAAATGGAAGAGCATTGTAGCGAGCCTGTCATTTCTATCATGGAAGAGCAAAAACATATCGAAGACAAAGGGGGTACCATGCGTTTAGGAGCATGGAAATGTCAGTTAAAAAAAGATTCTTTGGCATATAATGTCTACCAAAGCGAGGCAATAGAAGAGCGCCACCGTCATCGTTATGAATATAACGATGCTTATCGTGAAACGATTGAAAAACACGGGTTAAAATCGACTGGAATTAACCCTGAAACAGGATTAGTTGAGGTAGTGGAAAACCCAGAACACCCATGGTTTATTGGGGTTCAATATCACCCAGAATACAAAAGTACTGTGTTGGATCCTCATCCGCTATTTGTACATTTTATACAAGCAGCGTTGAAGAATTTTAACACCAAATAAAAACTTATGGAAGAGAAAAAATTTGATCCCTATCAGCTAGTAGGATTTATCTTAATTGCTTTAATCATGACCTGGATGTTGATGGATCAACAGCCGGTGGAAGAAGTTGCAGAAACAGAAGCAACTACAGAAACACAAGCCGAACCAGTGGCAGAAGTAGTGGTGGTGCAAAATGATTCTGTGCAGCGCATTGAGTTACAAAACAACTTTGGCTCGTTTGCAGATTTAGTTCAAGCACGCGAAGCGCGTGAGCTAAGCCTTGAAAACGAAGTGCTTTCCTTTGTTTTTTCGACTAAAGGAGGTCAAATGACCCTAGCCCATCTAAAAGGGTATACCAATTATTTAGGAGAGCCATTAAATTTAGTGGCAAACAATCAAGACATCAACTTTAGTTTTACCACCCTTGACGGAAGAACCCTGAATACAGCCGATCTATATTTTACCCCAGAGCTAACCGAAGCAAATGGTCAAAGCGTTTTAATGCTTAAAGCAGCACTCAATCAAAACCAATGGATTGCCTTTAGATATGCCTTAACGCCAAATGATTTTATGGTAGACTTTTCCATTCGATCTAGCGGTATGCAAGGGGTGATCAATCAAAATATAGACCAGAATCTAAGTTGGGATTTAAAGGCATTTCGCAATTCGAGAAGTGTAGAATATGAAAATCGTTACACAGAACTCACTTATGGTTATGAAGGAGAAAAAGTAAACGAATTGTCGATTACTGGAGAAGATGAAGAGCAGCTAGAAGATGTGCAATGGATCGGGTATAAGCAACATTTCTTTAATTCTATTTTGATTCCTGCAACTTCAATTGAAACAGCTGAGATAACATCTGAAAGTCTAGTAGAATCTGAAGACAAAGCACAAGTATTTACAAAGCAATATCATTCGTCCTTCCCATTGAAGAGTACGGGTGAATTGGCGCATTCCTTTCAGTGGTATTTTGGTCCTTCAGAATACAAGACTTTAGCGCAATACGAATTAGGGATTGAAAAAAGCATCAACTTTGGTTGGGGGATATTTGGGTGGATTAACAAGTCGATCTTTATTCCATTATTTGGCTTTTTAAGTTCCTTTTTGCCCTTTGGCATAGCCATTATTATTATGACGATAATTGTGCGTTTAGCCATGTCGCCAGTGACCTATAAGTCTTATGTTTCGCAAATTAAGATGAAGGTACTTAAGCCAGAGGTGGATGAAATCACTAAAAAGTACAAAGAAGATGCTGTAAAACGCCAGCAAGAAACCATGGCTTTATACAATAAGGCGGGTGCAAACCCTATGTCAGGGTGTTTGCCAGCACTGTTGCAACTCCCGGTTTTTTATGCCTTGTTTAGTTTCTTCCCAGTTGCTTTTGCCTTACGTCAAAAAAGCTTCTTATGGGCAGACGACTTATCGTCTTACGATTCTGTCTATGAACTTCCTTTTAATATTCCTTTTTATGGAGATCATATTAGTTTGTTCCCCATTTTAGCTTCTGTCGCTATCTTTTTCTATACGATGATGACCATGGGGCAACAGCAGGCAACACAGCAGCCGGGCATGCCTAATATGAAGTTTATCATGTACTTGATGCCTTTGATGATGTTGTTTTTCTTTAACAACTATGCCAGTGGATTAAGTCTCTATTATTTTGTATCGAATGTCTTGACCATCATCTTGATGCTTGTCATTAAGAACTTTGTGGTAAGCGAGGATAAAATCTTTGCACAAATTGAAGAGAATAAGAAAAAGCCTAAAAAGGCAGGAGGCTTTACAGCTCGATTGCAAAAAGCGATGGAAGAAGCCGAAAAGCAACAAAAGATAAAGCAAAAGGGGAAGCGCTAAAGTTATTTCAAAAGAAACATTTGCTACCTTTGCCCCATGGCAAAAACCGTTATTGTTGGACTTTCAGGTGGGGTAGACTCTAGTGTCGCTGCATATTTATTAAAAGAGCAGGGATACAATGTAATTGGCCTTTTTATGAAGAATTGGCACGACGAAAGTGTCACGATTTCTGCAGAATGTCCTTGGTTAGAAGACAGTAATGACGCCCTTATTGTGGCTGAAAAACTCGGTATACCTTTTCAAACAGTTGACTTAAGCCAGCAATACAAAACACGTATAGTAGACTACATGTTTGAGGAATACAAGCAGGGGAGAACCCCTAATCCAGATGTTTTATGTAATCGTGAAATTAAGTTTGATGTCTTTTTAGAGATCGCTCTTTCATTAGGGGCAGATTATGTCGCTACAGGTCATTATTGCCAACGTCAAACAATTGAAGTGAATGGTCAAGCAACCCATCAATTGATTGCCGGTGCAGACCCCAATAAGGATCAATCTTATTTCTTGTGTCAGTTAACGCAAGCACAATTATCAAAGGTTTTATTCCCCATAGGTCATTTGCAGAAATCTGCGGTTCGAGAAATAGCGGCTAGCCAAGATTTAATCACAGCCGATAAAAAGGATTCTCAAGGACTTTGTTTTATTGGGAAGGTTCGCTTACCAGACTTTTTACAACAACAACTCGCGCCTAAAAAAGGAAATGTCGTTGAAATTCCTGATGATTTTAACGCCTATACTGCTGCTCCAGAAGCATTTGACACTACCTTATCGATGTTGCATTACCATGCTGCAAAAACCGATTATAGTCCGCAAGATGGGCAGATAGTAGGAGAGCATGATGGGGCGCATTATTTTACAAAGGGACAGCGTAAAGGACTTGGTGTAGGAGGTACAGTAGAGCCCCTCTTTGTAATTGATACAGACGTAAAAGAAAATATTATTTATACAGGGCAGGGGAAACAGCATCCTGGTTTATACCGCCGAGGGCTGTTAGTGAAACCCAATGATATTCATTGGGTAAGAGCGGATATGCGCCTAGATTTAGGGGAGCAAATGGAAGTGATGGCGCGAATTCGTTATCGACAGCCTTTAGAAAAAGCGACCCTCTTTCAAGAAAAAGAAGGTCTTTTTGTGTTATTTGATCAACCGCAATCTGCTATCGCAGAAGGGCAATTTGTGGCTTGGCATCAAGGAGAAGAACTCTTAGGTTCTGGGGTTATTTCTTAGACAGAAACAATTGCTCCATTAATAACAGCAGCATCTAATTCAATTTGATTGCGCAGTATATCTTCAAAAGTTTCTTGTTTTCGAATCAAATGTGTTTCATTGTTTAACCACAGGTATTCTGCTGGACGAAAACGCGAATTATAATTGCTTGCCATAGTCTGGCAATAGGCTCCTGCATTTTGGAAAGCTAAATAATCTCCTTCGCTTATTTCTGCTATTTTACGATTGCTTCCAAAAGTATCTGTCTCACAGATATAACCTACTACAGAATAAAAACGCTCTCTACCTTCAGGGTTGGAGATGTTGAGAATCTCATGGTGAGATCCATAAAGCATAGGGCGAATCAAGTGATTAAAGCCACTGTCCACTTGTGCAAAGACCGTTGAGGTGGTCTGTTTAACGACGTTCACTTTGGTTACAAAGTAACCTGCTTGACTTACTAAGAATTTACCCGGTTCAAAAGCTAAGGTTAATTCTTGTCCGTATTCTTCACAAAAATGGTTGAATTTTTCCGTTAGTTTCTCTCCTAATTCTTCAATATTGGTCTCAATGTCTCCTGGCTTGTAGGGCACTTTGAATCCAGAGCCAAAGTCAATAAAAGATAAATTCTTAAAATTTTTAGCCGTCTCAAATAAAATCTCGGTGGCATGTAAGAAAACATCGATGTCAAGAATATCGCTCCCAGTGTGCATATGGATTCCATTGATGCGCATTTGAGTGTTTTCTGTTATGCGCAATAAATGCGGAATTTGATGAATCGAAATCCCAAACTTTGAATCGATATGACCCACAGAAATATTGCTGTTTCCACCTGCCATTACGTGAGGATTGATGCGGATACAAACTGGAACGTCAGGATATTTACTTCCAAATTGTTCTAGGATAGATAAATTGTCAATGTTGATTTGAACGCCTAGTTTAGCAACTTTCTCAATTTCATTTAAGGAAACACCATTGGGAGTAAAAATAATGGTAGATGGATCAAATCCAGCGGCTAAGCCCAGTTGCACTTCTTGAATAGAAACCGTGTCTAAGCCAGCACCCAAAGATTGAATGTACTTTAAAATAGAAATATTGTTTAATGCCTTTGTAGCATAATGTAAGCGCAGTTGTTTCACGCCATTAAAGGCGCTCGTTAAACGATCGTATTGTGCTTTGATTCTATTAGCATCATATACATAAACAGGGCCATCTGCTTGTTGTGCAATTTGACGTAATGCTACGTTTTCCATCTTTAATTTTTTTCCAAAAGTAATAACTTAAGTCTAATAAATAAGGGGTCTATTGTATTTATTTAAAAATATCAAAAAATGTTATAAATAAAACAAAACCTTTTTTCAAAGCAATAGGTAACTCTGCTTTCTTTTTTTATTTTTGCTCAACGAAAACAACCAAAGATGAATTTACACGAATATCAAGGAAAAGAAATTTTAGCCAGTTTTGGGGTAGGTATCCAACGTGGTATTGTTGCGCAAACTGCTGACGAAGCTGTTGCTGCTGCAAAATCTTTAACAGAAACTACTGGTACAGGTTGGCATGTCATTAAAGCGCAAATCCATGCAGGTGGACGCGGTAAAGGTGGTGGAGTTAAGCTTGCTAAAAATCTTGATGAAGTGAAAACAATAGCAGACCAGATTATTGGAATGCAATTAATAACCCCACAAACTCCTCCTGCAGGGAAGCCAGTACACCAAGTATTAGTGGCAGAAGATGTATACTACCCAGGTGAATCAGAGCCAAGTGAATTCTATGTTTCTGTTTTATTGAATCGCGCCAATGGAAAAAACATGATTATGTATTCTACCGAAGGCGGAATGGACATCGAAAAAGTAGCTGAAGAAACTCCTCACTTGATCTTTACAGAAGAAATAGATCCTGCTCTAGGGATGCAAGGATTTCAAGCGCGTAAAGTCGCCTTTAACTTAGGTTTAAGCGGGAAGGCTTTTAAGGAAATGACGAAATTCATCACTTCTCTTTACAATGCTTATGTATCTTCTGATTCTTCTTTATTTGAAATCAATCCAGTATTAAAAACTTCAGACGATCGTATTATCGCTGTCGATGCTAAAGTTACGATAGACGATAATGCTTTGTACCGTCATAAAGACTATGTTGAATTGCGCGATAAGCGAGAGGAGAATCCTATTGAAGTAGAAGCAGGCGAAGTAGGCTTAAACTATGTTGACCTAGACGGAAATGTAGGTTGTATGGTTAATGGGGCTGGTCTTGCCATGGCAACTATGGATTTAATCAAGCAAGCTGGTGGTTCTCCTGCGAACTTCTTAGATGTAGGAGGTACGGCAGACGCCGCTCGTGTGGAAACGGCTTTTCGTATTATCTTAAAAGATCCTGGAGTAGAAGCGATCTTAGTCAATATCTTCGGTGGAATTGTACGTTGTGACCGTGTTGCGCAAGGGATTGTAGATGCTTACAAAAACATGGGAGATTCCATTAAGGTGCCGATCATCGTTCGTCTACAAGGAACAAATGCTGACATTGCGAAAGAGTTAATCGACAACTCTGGACTTGATGTGCAATCAGCTACTGCTTTCCAAGAAGCAGCTGATAAAGTGCAGCAAGCAGTAGGATAAGACAAAACGTCAGTATTTTTCTTGAATTTAATGACATAATGGCATTTTAATTTCATTGGTATAGCTTTTGCCTTTTTGGTAGACGTATAACCTTTTAAAATTATTTGTTATGAGTTTAGTTAGATTTACCCACCGTCCAATGTCTTCTTTTTTAGACGAATTTTTTACAGCCGACTGGCCGATCCGTAGAAATACTTTTGCAGGCTCGGTTCCAGCGGTCAATGTAGAGGAACGCGAGAAAGATTTTTCTCTCTCTTTTGCCGTTCCAGGAAAAAACAAAGATGATTTTGAAATTGAAGTGGACAAGGATGTACTGTCTGTCAGCGCAAACACCCAAGATAACTACGAAAATACTGATGAACGTTTCTCTCGTAGAGAGTTCAGCTATCAGTCTTTTAAGCGATCATTCACGCTCCCAGATAGTGTTGATACCACTAAAATTAAGGCAAAATATACCGATGGAATTTTAACCATCGATTTGCCTAAACGCAAAGAGGCTCTGCCTCAACCAACAAAAAGAATTGCTATAGAATAAGAATTAATTATTTGTTTTTGTTGGAAATCGGCTCCCATGGGAGCCGATTTTTTATTTTAGGACAATCTTCTTAAGCAAATAGGCTAAAGAGTCAGGCTTTGAAAAATTGGGGGTATGACTACTAGCTAGACTGTAATACTTCTTTACTTTTCCACGGTACATCGCGCGTTGAATCGCTATGGGAATTGCTTTGTCCTCTGTACATTCTATATAATATTTTGGAATTTGTCCAAGGTTTCCCTCACTTACCTCTAGCGCATAGCTTAGGGGGGCTGTAGGTTCTGGAACAATGTAGGGCTTTGCCGCGATAAAATTCTCTAAAGGAATGTCGTGGGCAAAGGCTTCGTGCAAGGCGTCTTCTTTTACAAGTGCATAGCTTTTGTCTTCAGAGAGATAAAAATTTTCTACAGCTTTAGATCCTTCGACTCCTTCTACAGCACTAAAGAATGAAGTTCCATTAGGGACTAAGAAAGCCGTGAGGTAAATTAATTTTTTCACCTTTTTTGGACGAAGTTCTGCCACGCGACTAATGGTAATTCCATTAAAACTGTGCCCCACGAGGACAACCGGCTTTTCTTCGGCATCAATCAGTTTGATTAAATGATCGACATAATCCTCCATGGTGATTTCATTTGGAGGGGTTTTATCCTTGCCGTGTCCAGGTAAGTCTGTTGCGATCAACTTGAGTTGCTCGTCTTTTAAATGCGTAATGGTTTCTTTCCATTGCCAACCCCCTAGCCAGGCAGAGTGGACTAGTATTACGGTTGTTTTGTCTTTTTTGGCAGGAGTCTTTTTTTGCTCGCAGGAAAGAATTACTGCGGTCCAAATAAGCCCACAAAGTAAAAGGGAGTAAAGGATTTTTTTCATGCTAATAAGATTTTAGGTATCACCAAGATAAAGTTTTTTTATTATTTGATGAATTGCTTGCCTAGAGTTAAAATCTTTTTGACATGAAAAGCAGCAAAATATTAATTCGCCGTAAAAGCTTTAATGGCTTTGTTGGGCTCCATAATGGTATAGCCTTCCCAGAAGCTTGGGTCATAGCTATCTCTTTTTGCAGGGGTAAATACTTTGGTCTCTTTGAGGGCTTCAAAAGATGCTTTACTCACTTTCTCGCTATTAAATGTCACCAAAGTCACATTGCTTTTTTGTTCTAATTTAAAGTGAATTTTACCGCTCAATTCGTTTTGCTTGCGACGCCCTTTGACGTATTTGTTCTTTTCTAGGATTTTGATGGGACGCTCGATTCCAGTTCTAAATTTTGTTTCGATATCTAGGTATTGCAGCTGATATTTCCCTTTTTTAAAACGACCAAACTTTAATTGTGTTTTTCTCCCGTGCATATTGAAAGACAGACCCAACAGTGAAAAATCTCTGATAGAGCGCACGTTTTCATAATCCATTTGAATCAGGCTGTATTGGTCAGCTTCGATATAGAGTGTCCCTTTGTACTTCCCTTTCTTTCCGTTGGGTTGAAAATCAATGATATAAACCGGGGTGCCATCCATATAGGTAAAGTTGACGATTTCATAATCGTACAAATGACTCTTATTGAGTACTGAGATATCCATGCGATCTCTTTTGATCAGCGAGGTAAACAGTCCTTTTAATCTATTTTTTCTCCCCCGATAAAAGGCTTCTTCTTTGGGAAATTCCTCTTCCTCCTTTTCTGCTACTAGAGCAGTTTGCGTGCTGTCTTTAGGTTGTTCAATTACTTCTTCGCGATCTACTTTTGTGCTAAAAATGCCCGATTTAAATTTAAAATAAGAGTTCTCTTTTACATTTTCATCTAGTACTGTAGTGATCTTATTTTCAATCTGCTCATAGCCTTTTTCGTTCACCGTATCGGCCAGTTCAACGGCTCTTTTTACGACTAACTTTTGTTGCTCTTCAGACCAGTCACCATATAGTTCTCCATAGGATTCTGTATGCCAGTCGTCTTTGATCGGGATAGTTTTAAACAGCGAATCCCAAAACACCTGATTGAATTCTTTGATCGTCGCCTTCTTGACTTTTAAATCCCGCTGCACCCAGCGTTGATCAAAAGATTCTCTCAAGAAAAAGGTCTTTTTCGTCAGGGATAAATCGTATTTGTCCTTTACCCTTTCCCTTGCTTTTTTGACAACTTGGACAGCGCTTAGATTGTTTTGCGATAAAATCACCGCATTGAGTTCAATGGCTTTGGGAGATAAGAATAACAAAGAATCTGATAATTGTTTTATGGCTTCGCCAAAAGCTTTAAAGCCCATACAAGAGATAAAGAGAGAGTCTTCTGGAACAAAAAATGCTTCCCTATTCAAGCGAAATAATCCCTCCTCATTGCTAATGGCATTTTCGCCAAAGTTGGTCATCACTGTAGCAAAAGGAATGGGTTCCCCACTTAAACTGTCGCGTAGCTGTAGGGTGATTTCCTGCGCAATAAGACTACAGTTAATAAAGTAAAATAGTAATAAAAGGCGATAATTCATATGTTTTGACTCATCTCTCATTTATATGTCCATCAAAGAACGGTTTTGTTACAACTGCTCCTGCAAACTTTTAATCTCATCGCGTAAACGCGCTGCTTCAATAAAGTCGAGTTCTTTTGCGGCTTTTTCCATGGCCTTTCTCACATCGCGCACCCTTTGTTCGATCTGTGGTTTGGTCAAAAAGCGGGTGGCTTCTTCTGCTGCTTTGCGTTCTGCTTTTTCCTGGGCATAAGTAGCGACAGAGTTGGTCGATAAAGCATTGTCAAGGGACTTGTTTAAGGCTTTAGGTACTTGGTTGTGCTTTTTGTTATAGGCCATTTGCTTCTCTCTGCGGTAGTTGGTACCATCAATGGTTTCTTGCATAGAGCGGGTGATCTTATCGGCATACATAATGGCAAGACCGTTGATGTTTCGGGCGGCACGCCCTACTGTTTGTGTTAAAGAGCGGTTAGACCGCAAAAAGCCTTCTTTATCAGCATCGAGTATGGCGACTAGGGATACCTCTGGCAAGTCTAAACCTTCTCTCAAGAGATTGACTCCGATCAAAACATCAAAAATTCCCTTTCGCAGATCTTGCATAATTTCCACCCGTTCTAGTGTATCGACATCACTGTGGATATAACGACAGCGAATTTGAATGCGACTCATGTATTTGGTTAACTCTTCGGCCATGCGTTTGGTCAAAGTAGTGACTAGGGTACGTTCATCTTTTTCGACCCTTTGCTGGATTTCTTCGATTAAATCATCGATTTGATTTTCGCTGGGACGCACCTCAATCAAGGGGTCTAATAGACCGGTAGGGCGAATAATTTGTTCGACAAAAATCCCTTCAGACTTTTCTAATTCATAATCTGCCGGGGTGGCACTTACATACATCACTTGGTTTTGCAAGCCCTCAAATTCTTCGAATTTAAGGGGGCGGTTATCCATTGCTGCAGGTAATCTAAAGCCGTATTCCACCAGATTTTCTTTCCTACTTCGGTCTCCACCATACATGGCATGAACTTGAGAAACGGTTACGTGGCTTTCGTCAATGACCATTAAATAGTCATCGGGGAAATAATCCAATAAGCAGAAAGGACGGGTTCCCGGGGCACGCCCATCGAGGTAACGAGAATAGTTTTCTATTCCAGAGCAGTAGCCTAATTCGCGAATCATCTCTAGGTCAAAATTGGTGCGTTCTTCTAGACGTTTGGCCTCTAAGGGTTTCCCCACTTCTCTAAAGAAGTCAATCTGTTTGACCAGATCATCTTGAATTTGATGAATGGCATTTTGCAAAATATCTGGAGAGGTCACAAACATATTCGCCGGGTAAATATTTAGGCGCTCATATTTTTCAATCGATTGATTACTGATGGGGTCAAAAGCCTCAATCTCTTCAATCTCGTCTCCAAAAAAGTGTACGCGAAAGGCCGTGTCAGCATAGCTAGGAAAGATGTCCACGACATCACCTTTTACCCTAAAGTTTCCGTGGTTAAAGTCTGCGGTAGTTCGCGAGTATAAACTTTGTACGAGTTGGTGTAATAGTTTGGTGCGCGAGATCACTTGATCTTGTTCGATGGTGATCACGTTTTTTTGGAACTCCACTGGGTTTCCGATTCCGTATAAACAGGAAACTGAGGCAACGACTAAAACGTCCCTACGTCCAGAAAGGAGAGAAGAGGTGGTGCTTAAGCGCAGCTTTTCAATCTCTTCGTTGATCGATAGATCCTTTTCAATATAAGTTCCAGAAACGGGGATATAGGCTTCTGGCTGATAGTAATCATAGTAAGAAACAAAATACTCCACCGCATTATTGGGGAAGAATTGTTTGAATTCAGAATACAGCTGTGCCGCAAGGGTTTTGTTATGGGCGAGCACCAGGGTGGGGCGCTGCAGGTTTTTCACCACATTCGCCACCGTAAAGGTTTTTCCAGAGCCAGTGACGCCTTGCAGGGTCATAAACTTTTCTTGCCCTTCAAAGCCATCGCACAATTGTTTGATCGCGTCTGGTTGATCCCCTGTGGGAGAAAATTCTGATTCTAATTGAAATGGCATAGCTTATTTTCGAACTTTAAAATTAACCATTATTCCTTCATTTTAAGGGGTTCTTTTAGAATTCTTGACGATATCTTAAAAAAGACCCTACCTTTGAGAAAAGTCTTGTTATGGAAGAGAAACTCATCTCTCAGAAAAAACCCTTTTTTCCGATTACGCGAGAACTCAATGCCTATCTAAAGCAGTACAATCGCTGGGTGTTTACACCCGTGTTTTATGAAGACTTATTGCGCTTTTCAGGTTCCATTGTTGTCTATGATGAAAATGACGAGGATACCCTCTGGGTTAGGGTGTATTATACCGACAGCGAAAGAGAAGACATCGATTATAATCTAAAAAAAGTATACGCATTATTGCACTCTGACGGTAATGAGGCCTCGATCCCTTACCTTAATGTTGATGCGATAGACTACTGTACTTTTGGAAATTCAAAGCCCTTTCGTATTAAGATTAGGAATATTCTCAATGACAACTTCATTTATTTTTATGTCAAGCGTACCGATGCTTCAAGGGTCTATGGTTTAGAATTTGAGCATATGTTGTCTCCCCATAACTTGAACTTTTTGGTCAACGACACCACCTTGATTGAAGAGCATATTGCCGGTATCCCTGGAGATGTGTTTATTGAAGACTTTTTAGCCGATTGTACCCCAGCGCAGCAGGCGCAAATCGCCAAAGAGTACGTCAAGTTTAACGAGCGTTGTATGATACGTTTGTTAGGGGATATGCGTGCCTATAATTATGTGGTGATTCCCACCCATGATTTTGATCAGGTGATTTATAAAATTCGCGCCATCGATTTTGATCAGCAGTGTTATGAAGGGAAGTTAAAGGTGTATCGCCCGCAATTCTTTAAAGAGAATTACCCCATGGTTTCGATTGTTAAAGACAAACTTACCTTAGATTCTGTCAATCAATACAAGATTGAGGAGCGTTCTATACTGGCCAAGCGCATTATTAGTTCAGGGGTGCGTTTAGATAATTTGGTTACCATCATGAAACAAGATCATTTGACTCAACCAGATTACTTAAAAAATTTAAGGACAGAGATTTATAAGTTTACAAAAGATGAGACTTTTAAGTCTGCTAAAAGTGCAGGAGAGGTTATGGAAGCCTCTTTGGATTATGTCCGCAGGCATTATGAAAATCTCAATATGACTAAATTGATTCAGTCCTCCTAATAGAAGTCGGCATCGTCATAGTCCAGTAGGCCCTCTTCTTCATCGTTATCGTCAAAGTCTTCATCGCCTTCTTCACTTGTGAATTCTTTTTCTGGCGCTTCTTCTGGAACTTCCCCTTGTGCAAAGACAAGATTGGGATATCCCATTGCAGGAACCGCTTCGCCTATTTCCATTAGTTCCACAAAAAAGGTCCACATGGCTAAAAAGTCATAAACATAAATCAAATGGTGATTATCTGCGCTAAAGAATTTATCGAGACTTTTCCCTGCCATAGGGGTAGTGCCTTCTCCCATATCAATCAGGGGTAATTCTTCGCCTTGTTCCCATTCATCGTTTGTGGTGTAAAATGAAGCCATTTCGCTTCCGCCAAAACCAAAAGCCTGAGCAATAGCATAATGAAAATCTTCTAAGCTTGCGGTAGCTTCAATTTCTAAGTCGCGGAAAACATCCTCTGGGGCGTCTAAGATAATACGGAAACGATAAATCATGTGGAAACGGATTGTGTGGGTTGAAAAAGGTGAAATATTAAATAGCTCTGCGCACCAAATAGCAGCGAAGCAAAGAGCAAATGTAAAGGCTGACTACTAAAAGGGAAATCAAAGTAATACATCAATATCCCGGTAGCGATCTCAAGCCCGATTAAAGTTAAAACTTGCTGCATTTGTGCGGTGGGAAACTGGAGTTTTCTCAGTGCTAGAAATAGCCAAATATTGAGTCCAGTAACCAATAAAGAAAAACTGCGATGCACATAAAACAATATTGGGGCAGGATCTAACCATAAGGCCTGTGTCCCTTCGCCTAAAAGATCGATTTGCTCATCGACAAACTGTCTTACTTGGGTTCCCATGGCGATTTGTACTAAGGTTAAAACCAGCGCTAAAACCGCAAAGCCTTTGATGTATGTAGGAATAGCTTTGATGCTTTTTTCCGTTTTACTGATGTAATAGAGGTAGAGTAGTAGGGCGACAATCAATAAAGCCATCACCATGTGGATGGTAATTTTAAACGGCTGAAGATTTGAATCGACTACGGTCTTTCCCAACCAAGCTTGAAAGCCCATCCCAAAAATGATTAACCAAGCAACCAAGGCGATTAACTTACTTTTCTTCCATTGCCAGAAAGAGAGTATTCCCACCACAAGGGTAGCTAATCCTCCTAAAGCCCCTAACAAACGATTAAGGAATTCTATCCAGGTATGCACTGGGTTAAAGATGGCATAGTCATGCTGATCATAATGTTCCCAGTTGGTTGGGTTGTATTGATCGCTAGAGCGAAAATCATTATTCGCTACGCGTAATTCTTCTGCGACGATAATCACCTGTCCAGCTTGATAGTTGTGGGTAGCTTTCCAGTCGAGTTGGGCGCGTTCTGTAGGTGGAATAAGGTAGCCAAAGCACTTAGGCCAGTCTGGACAGCCCATCCCACTCCCAGTCATGCGAACAATTGCACCAGCGGCAATTACACCATAGACCAAGACAATGGATAAGCCTACCCAAAAGCGAAATCGTATCTTCATTCTGTCGACATTTTTAAGCCTAAGGCCTTTCCTTCTTTCTTCATTAATTCCACCGCAGCGTCAAATTCGTTGGGGATTTCTCCTTCTAAGATCGCTTCTTTTATCTTCTCTTTGATGATTCCAATTTCTTTTCCAGGGCGAAGCCCAAAGGTTTCCATGATTAATTCTCCACTTACTGGAGGTTGGAAATTGCGCACATGATCGCGTTCTTCGACCTCTAAAATCTTTTCTCTAACAATTTGAAAGTTCTGGTGATAGCGGGCAAAACGTTTGGGATTCTTTGTGGTAATATCTGCTTCACATAAAGTCAGTAAGTCATCGACATAATCCCCAGCATCAAATATTAGGCGACGTACTGCAGCGTCGGTTACGATTTCTTGCGCGAGCACAATGGGGCGAGAACTCATAAAGACCATTTTTTGAACAAACTTCATCTTTTCGTTTAAAGGCATTTTTAAACGCTTAAAGAGTTTGTACACCATTTTTGCGCCTACAAATTCATGGGCATGAAAGGTCCAGCCTACTTTCTTTGAAAACTTTTTTGTCGGGGCTTTTCCGATATCGTGTAATAAGGCTGCCCAGCGCAGCCAAAGGTTTTCAGTGGTTTGACATATGTTATCCACCACCTCTAGGGTGTGATAAAAGTTATCTTTATGGGTTTGTCCTTCGACTTCTTCAATCCCCTTTAAATCGGTTAACTCTGGGAGGATATCCACTAAAAGTCCTACTTGGTCGAGAAGTAAAAAACCCTTAGAAGGAACGGCAGTGGCCATAATCTTGTGCAATTCTTCAACGATACGCTCCTTAGTAATGATCTTCATGCGTTCACGCTCTTTGAAAATAGCATCAAGAGAAGTTGATTCTATGCTAAAGTCTAATTGGGTCGCAAAGCGAATTGCCCGTAACATGCGCAAGGGATCGTCTGAATAGGTGATGACGGGATCTAAGGGAGTGCGAATTAATTTCTTTTCGAGATCACCCAGGCCGTTAAAGGGATCGATAAGGGTTGCATAATTGGCTTCGTTTAAACTTACTGCCATGGCATTGATGGTAAAGTCCCTTCGGTTTTGATCGTCTTGAAGGCTACCCTCTTCCACTTGGGGATTACGGCTGTCTTCGGTGTAAGATTCTTTTCGGGCACCTACAAATTCTAAGTCTATTCCTTCAAACTTGATCATGGCAGTGCCATAGGTTTTAAAGATGCTTAGCTTTGGGTTATTGGGCAAGCGTTTTTGGACCGCTTTGGCGAGGGCTATGCCAGAGCCTACTGTGACGAAGTCTAAATCTGTTTGTGCTTTCTTTCGATCTAACAAGTGATCGCGTACAAAGCCACCCACCACATAGGTTTCTAACCCTAATTCTATCGCTGCAGCTTTTACATGTTGAAAAACAGGCGTGGACAATACAGCGTTAAAATCGGTTTTAAATTCCATTAGGGACGTAATATGGCGATACTGTTATCTGCTTGAAAACGGATGATCTGTGAGGCCTGTGTTTGTCTTTCATTTTGTCTTAAAGGTACAATATGATCCACCCCAGTCAAAATTTCTGAGGCGATGTCTTTGTATTGTTGCGGACTCGCTGCTCCGCTGATATTAGCCGAAGTAGAGACAATAGGCGCCCCTAGGGCTTGAATCAATTTTCGGCAGAACGCATCTTTGGCGATACGAATCCCTATACTGCCATCTTCTGCACAAAGGCGCTCGCTAAGCCCTTTGACTTTAGGGTAGATGATGGTGGTAGGGCGTTCTTCCTCTAAATAAGGGAGAAGCGCTTCGGGGATTTGACCCACATAGGCTTCTAACATCTCGCGATTGGCGACTAAACAAATCAAAGCTTTACTATCCTCGCGTTGTTTTAAGCGATAAACGGCTTCAACCGCTTTGCTAGAACGAGCATCACAGCCTATTCCCCAAATGGTATCACTGGGATAAAGCATTACGCCATCTTGTTTCAAATGAGCGAGTGCGTCGTTTAGCTGAGGTGTAAAGTCCTCCATAAGGCCAAGGTTATACGGCTACGTTGTGTTCTCTTAAAGCGTCGTTTAAAGACGTTTTCTTGTTCGTGCTTTCTTTGCGTTTTCCGATGATTAACGCGCAAGGCACTTGATAGTCACCTGCTGAGAAAGTTTTGGTGTAACTTCCAGGGATCACGACAGAACGTGCAGGAACATGACCTTTATATTCTACGGCTTCGTCTCCCGTCACATCAATGATTTTTGTCGAGGCGGTTAAAACAACATTGGCACCTAGTACCGCTTCTGTTTCAACATGTACTCCTTCTACCACGATACAACGAGAGCCAACAAATGCATTGTCTTCAATAATCACAGGGGCAGCTTGTAAGGGCTCTAATACCCCGCCTATGCCTACACCACCGCTTAAGTGGACATTTTTACCAATCTGTGCACAACTTCCTACAGTTGCCCAAGTATCTACCATGGTTCCTTCATCGACATAAGCGCCGATGTTGACATAAGAAGGCATCAAGATAACACCAGAAGAAATATAAGCACCTTGACGGGCAACAGCGTGAGGGACCACACGAATGCCTTTAGCGGCATAGTCTTTTTTCAAAGGCATTTTATCGTGAAACTCCATAGGACCTGCATGTAGGGTTTCCATTTTTTGGATGGGGAAATACAAGACCACTGCTTTCTTTACCCATTCGTTGACTTGCCAGCCATTATCGGTAGGTTCTGCCACACGCAATTTTCCTAAGTCTAATTGCTCAATGACTTGGCGAATGGTGTTCTGTGTGCTTTCTTGTTCTAAAAGGGAACGATCTTCCCATGCTGCTTCTATGATGTCTCTCATGTTTCAATTTTTGATGCACAAATTTACAGCTTCTCTTTCACTTTTTCCTAAAGAATTTAACCGAAGACAGGGGCATAATGTATATTTGTGCATGGGGATAATACTCGCAATAGATTTTGGAGAAAAGAGAACGGGAATCGCCGCTACAGATCCTATGCAGATTATCGCTTCGGGTTTGACGACCCTCGCCACAAAAGAGGTGATTCCTTTTTTAAAAGACTACTGCCTTAACAATAAAGTGGAGGTTTGTGTCATTGGTCAACCCAAGCAAATGGACAATTCGCCCTCGCAAGTAGAACCGAAGATACAGCGGTTTATTGCACAATTAGAGAAAGCCCTTCCGGCGCTTGCCGTAGAACGATATGACGAGCGTTTTACCTCAAAAATGGCATTTCAATCGATGTTAGACGGGGGATTAAAGAAAGAACAACGAAAAAATAAGGGCTTGATAGATAAGATTAGCGCAACCCTTTTGTTACAATCCTATTTAGATGCATCTTTGCATTCAAAGAAAAAAATATAAATGATTTTACCCATCGTAGCTTACGGTACCCCAGTGTTAAAGAAAAAAGCAGAAGACATAGCTGCAGACTATAAAGACCTTGACCAATTAATCGCCAATATGTGGGAAACCATGTATGCGGCTAGTGGGGTGGGTTTAGCAGCTCCTCAAGTAGGCTTAGGTTTGCGTTTGTTTGTGATCGATGCCACTCCTTTTGCTGATGATGAAGAGCTTTCTCCACAAGAGCAAGATCAATTGAAAGGCTTTAAAAAGACTTTTATCAATCCTGTGATTGAAGAGGAGAGCGGAGAAGAATGGGCCTTTAACGAAGGCTGTTTGTCTATTCCAGATGTGCGGGAAGATGTCAAGCGTAAAGATCAACTGGTGATTCGCTACCAAAACGAAGCAGGCGAGCGTTTAACCGAGACTTATAGCGGATTAGCTGCAAGGGTAATACAGCACGAATACGATCATATTGAAGGGATATTGTTTACTGACAAACTATCTCCCTTAAAGAAAAGATTAATCAAAGGAAAATTAACCAATATTAGCAAAGGGAAAATCAATGTAGATTACAAGATGAAGTTTCCTTTACAATCTAAAAAAAGATAAGTATGCAACTCGATAAAATTATATCAATAGGCGGTCGTCCTGGGCTTTATGAAGTTTCACTTCAAACTAGAACAGGTGTGGTCGCAACTTCTCTAGTCGATGGAAAACGCATCACTGCCTCTATGCGTGATCAAGTAAGTGTATTGTCTGAAATCAATATCTATGGCTTAGAAAAAGAAGTCCCCCTTAGAGAGATCTTTAAAATGATACATGCAAAAGAAGAAGGGAAAACGTGTTCTGTCAAACCTAAAGCTGCGGCAGATCAACTAGAAGCTTTCTTCTTTGATGTTTTTCAAGACTATGATGAAGAGCGTGTTTACCCTTCAGACATTAAAAAAGTGATCCAGTGGTATAATATCCTTATCGAGAAAGCCCCAGAGATTTTTACAGAAGAAGCCCCAGCAACAGATGCAGCAGCAGATAAAGAAGATGAATAGCAGAAAGGACCAATTGGCCGCCGTTGACCGTCTGCTCACCATTATGGATGAGTTGCGAGAACAGTGCCCTTGGGACAAGAAGCAAACCTTTGAATCGCTGCGACACCTAACCATAGAAGAAACCTATGAGTTGGGCGATGCCATTTTGAGTCGTGATCTGGATGAAATCAAAAATGAGCTAGGAGATTTACTCTTGCATATCGCTTTTTATGCCCGTTTGGGCAGCGAAGAAAAGGCCTTTGATATGGCCGATATCGCACACGGGATTTCAGAGAAATTGATTTACCGTCATCCTCATATTTATGGAGACGTCAAAGTAGAGAACGAAGAAGACGTTAAAAAGAACTGGGAAGCCCTTAAACTCAAAGAAGGGAAAGGCAAGAAAACGGTACTTGAAGGAGTCCCAAAGGGTTTACCTGCCCTTGTAAAAGCACAGCGCATTCAAGACAAAGTTGCTGGAGTAGGCTTTGACTGGGAAAAACCCGAACAAGTCTGGGAAAAGGTGCAGGAAGAATTGTCTGAATTCCAAACCGAAGTTGCACAAGGTAATCCTAACGATATGGAAGCTGAATTTGGCGATGTGCTCTTTTCTATGATCAACTATGCCCGTTTCTTAAAAATCAATCCAGATACCGCACTAGAACGCACCAATCAAAAATTTACCCAACGTTTTAATTATTTAGAGGCAAAAGCCAAAGCCTTAGGTAAATCCCTGCAAGACATGACCCTGGCAGAAATGGATGTTTACTGGGAGGAAGCGAAAAAGCAGTAAGTCTAATCTTCTGTACTTAATTCCTCTTGATCACTTTCTTCTTCAGCTTGTTGTTTTTTCTTTAGGCTGCGTTTTAACGATTTAATCGCATTTGTTTTCTCTTCAAACGCTTCTTTTTGTGCAGAGAGCTTTTCGATTTTTGAAGTAACTTCTACCACCACAGGATTGTCATTACTGCTGCTGCTAAAGAACTGTAAGTTGTTCTGCAATTGAATCAATTCTGTATTGATTTCATCAATTTTTTTCTTGAGAAAAGTATGCTCTTTATTTAAGCCAGCTTCATCGTTTTTAATTAAGGCGAGTTGGGTGTTAAACTTCTGTGTGGCTTTATCTTTTGCAGATAAAGAGGTGGCCTCCCATAGTTGAACCAGATGTTGAATAAGTTTTTTCTGTGCAGGAGAGTTAGGCTGGGGGTTTAGACTAAGCCATTGCTCTGCCTGTTCATCAATAAAATGCTCTAACTTTTTAGGGGTGGTGGGCGCTTCTGCTTTAAGCAAAGCTTCTACAAAATTATTTTGCGAAGCGAGTTGTGCTTGATCTGCTGCGCTAAATGCTTCAACCTTGTTTTTAAGTCGGTCAAAGTAAAGATTGGTCAAGGCTTTAAACTCTTCCCATAATTTATTGGAAATTTTTCTAGAGATACGTCCTGTTTTTTTCCAGTCTGTTTGTACAGCTTTCATACGACCTACATAATCTCTCCAATTGGGATCATCTAGAATAGTAGCGACTTCTTGAATCAAAGCCTTCTTCGCCTCAATAAATTGTTTCTCTTGGTTTTTTTGTTCTTTATAGAAAATGTTTTTGGCTTGATTGAATTCTCGGCTCAGTTCTCTAAAAGTATTCCACAGTCGTTTGTTTTCATTTTTAGGGACTCTTCCCGCTGTATGAAATTGTTCTTTAAGACCATGGACCTTTTTAATGGCATTTTGCCATGCATTGTGGTTTGTAGGTGCTGATTGAATGACCGCTGCGATGTCGTTTAGCAGTTTGTCTTTTAAAACTAGATTCTCACTATGAATGCTATCAATGTTTTTATTGTATTCATTCTTTAGGTGATGAATCACTTTAGTGGCCGCTTGAAAGCGATTCCATAAATCTTCTCTGTGTTCTTTTGCAACAGGGCCTAAGTCATTTTTCCACAAGCGGTGCAAAACATTGAGTTCACGAATGGAAGAAATAACATCGGTCTGTTTTGCTAATGCTTCTGCACGTTCAATGATTTTTAATTTCTCGGTATAATTGTGTTTAAAGTCGGCGTCGCGTAAATCCCTGTTGAGGTGCAAGAAGTCATAAAAACGTTCTACATGGAATTTATAGGTCTGCCAGATATTATTGGCTTCATTTCTGGGGACTAAGCCAGTATTGTGAAAAGCTTCTTGTAGGTTTTTAAATTGTCGATAGCTGCTGTTATTGTGTTCGCTTTGGTCAATCAAAGATTTGATTTCTTCGATGATTTCTTTTTTGCGGTTAAGGTTGGCTTTTTGGCTTGCCTCTAATTCTTTAAAGTGTTTGCCTTTTTTCTGCTTGTAATCTTTTAATAAAGCGCTAAAGTTTTTCTTGTATTCAGGGGCAAAATAAAAGTCTATTTCGTTGCCGCCTTCTTCAATAAATTCTGCTTTTTTAGTTTGGAGTACTTTTAAGAATTGGCTGTCAAAACTTTGCTGTAAGTCTCTAACAAGCTGACCTAGTTTCATCCATTGGTCATTCTTGAGCACCTTTTCTATAGCTCCAGCAAAATCTTCTAAGGCGAGTTGATCAATCGCGATTTCTAGACTAGGAATAGGGGCGGTTTCAGGTTTGCTCGCCTCTTTTTCTTCTAGTGCCTCTTTTTTCTCTTCTTTTTCTGAAGTAGAAGTGGTCGTTTTTTCTTCCCCTGTTTGCTCAAGTTTATCTTGATTTTCTTCAGGTGACAATGTAGGTTCCATTTGCATGACAAAGGTGTTTGAATAGATTCTATCTAGCTTAAAATTACAAAAAATAAATTCAATGGATTATTCTTCCATCCAGAGTTCCCAAGAACGATTTGCTTGATGTACAAGCATGTCTGCGCCATTGGCGATTCCGGCCCCTTGTTTTTTGCCTAATTTTAAGAAAAGGGTCTCTGCTGGATTGTAGACTAGATCAAATAAAAAGTGCTTTGCTGTCAGGGCTTCATAGTTTAATGCTGGCGCATAATCTACTTCAGGAAAGGTGCCCAAAGGAGTGCAATTGATGATAAGTTCATGCTCTTCGATTACAGCTTTAGTCAACGCGGCATAATCGATGGCGTTTTCTCCTGCTTTGCGGGAAACGTATTGAGGGGTAATTCCGCGTTTACGCAAAACATAGTGCACTGCTTTTGAAGCGCCGCCTGTACCCAAGATTAAGGCTCTCTTTGGGTTACCATCATATTGATCAAAGAGTGCACGTTCAAAGCCATAAGCATCGGTATTGTCGCCTATGCGTTTTCCGTCTTCTGTAAATATAATGGTGTTTACCGCCCCGATCGCTTTTGCCGTGGGACTTAATTGATCCATGGCAGGAATAACCTCTTCTTTGTAGGGAATGGTGACATTTAATCCTTTTAAATCTGTGCGTTGAATGGTCGAAAAAACTTCTTCAACTGTCGCGCAATCAAAGTTGCGATAATCACAATGGGGAAGGTTTTCTCGTTCAAATTTTTTAGCAAAGTAACCAGGAGAAAAAGAATAATCGATGCTCTTTCCTAAAAGCCCGAACTTAAGTTTTTTGTTTGTTGCCATAGTGTTCTAACAGGATAACAATCCCGATGCCCAAAAGTATAAAAAATAGGGTACTTAGTGTTGAAAATAACATTAGATCAGGAAAGTAAAAAGTATTATTTGGGGTTGTTGCTAAGCTAAAATTTACTTTTTCTACGGTTGTAGTTTTAGCAGTCCAGGGCCATACCGCGCCTAAAGAACCCAAAATGAATCCCACTAAAGTCGATATAGTAATGCTTTTGTAGTCTTGAATTAATCGCTCTAAAAGTTTCGAAAAAACGACCATGCCTATACTAGATCCTAACGTAAAAAAAACGAAAACACCCAGTAAACGCTGTCTTTCTAGATCCTCTAATCCCCAGCCTTGACCGCTAAGGAGATCTTGTAAAGTAAAAAATACTGCATTGACACAGTCGACTAAAAGGAGGTTGTAATTCCCTAAAATCAAGATCAACAATGAGCCCGATAAGCCCGGTAAAGTCATCCCAGAAATACTCACCATCCCACAAAAAAGGACAAACAACCAGTGGTCATTTTCTGTACCCGGGTTGATCCATAGTAGGGCTACGCCCAAAAGGGTCCCTATTATTCCAAAGATGTATTCTTTGTTGCTGTATTGCGGTAAATCCTTCCAGATGTAAAACACCGATGCAACAATCATCCCGAAAAATGCGCCTAGCACTTGTTGAGGATAATGATTTAAAAGATAATCTAATAATAAAGAGACGCTAAAAAAACTGAGTCCCACCCCGCTAAACAACAGGAGTAGAAAAGAAGCATTTATATGCTTGTAAAAAGCAATAAAACCTTGACGAAAGAGTATTTTAAATGCCTTTAGATCTATGCGGGAGAAGGAGTAAATCAACTCTTCATAAAAGCCTGCAGCTAAGGCGATAATCCCGCCAGAAACCCCAGGGATTTTATTGGCCATTCCCATAACCATCCCTTTTATTACTAGGAGAAATGCATCTGACCAAGAACGTTCTGTAGGGAGCATTTTTATTTTTTTAAGGCAAAGCGTTCTAATAAAATTAAAGCGGCCGCACCCAGTACGACTAAAGCTATTGCCATGCCCAATTGTGGGTCGCCTTCAAACTGTAAGGGGTTAGTATTTGTAAAGATAATTTGCTCCCCATTCTTCTGCTCGATTTTCCATGGCCATATTTTGGGTAAAGCTCCAATCATAAAGCCAATTAAGACACTAATAGTCGCTTCTTTCCTATGATTAAATAACCAGGTCAAGAGACGTGAAAATAATTTTAACCCAACAACAATACCTAGTCCAATGACGATCACTTTAGTATAAATCGTTTTAAAGTTCACTAAGTCAAAATCTAAGAGTACTGCAATGGCACCTTTGACTGTTGCTAATACTTCTTCATACACCCCTAAAAGAATAAAAATAAACGCACCAGAAATCCCAGGTAGTATCATCGCAATAATGGCAATCATGCTAGAGAAAAACAAATACAATAAATTATTAGAGGTGCCTGCTGGGCTAATTTGAGTAATGCCATAGGCAATCATAAACCCTGTAAATAGTAGCGCGTAATGCGTAGTGGTTTTTAATGCAAATTGATTAATTAATGTATAGATACTGGCTAGGATTAACCCAAAAAAGAAAGACCACAATAAAATAGGTTGATGTTCAAGTAGATAGGTGATTCCTCCTGAAAGAAAGAGGATTCCACTGGCAATCCCTAAAAATAAGGGAAGTAAAAATGGACCGTTAACCGATTGCCAAAAAGCAACAAAGCCTTCTTTGCGAAGCACTAAAAGTTGTTTGAAGTTAAGTTGATCAATACTTTCGATTAATTCTTTATAAATCCCTGTGATGAGCGCCATTGTGCCCCCAGAAACACCCGGAACAATGTCTGCAGCTCCCATGAGCAGCCCTTTAAAGTAGAGCAAAATAGCTTTGCGCATAATTGTATTTTAGTTAGAGGTGATCTAGTGTTACTATTGAAGTAATTGAATAAGCTGGGGAAACAGGTCTAGCACTTCTTTAGGTAAGCTAGTGTATTTACTTTTTACATTCTGCAAATAGTATTCCATTTCAATGGTTTTTCCCATTTTGTGGTAGCAACCGGCAATTTTGAAATCTAGCGATTGTTCTTCTGGATAAAATTCTTTGGCCTGTTGTGCGATTGTTTGACCTTTGTCCCATTCGTTTAAAAAGATCAATGTGTCTAGCCAGCCTGTCCAGACTAATAATTCGTAATTCCCTAATTCAATGGTGCTTTGAAAAGCAATCTCTGCTTCTTGATATTTCCCTAAATCTTTGTTTAGTAAGGCGCTTCTTTTCCAGTAGCTGACATAATTCTCATTAATCTGCAAGGCCTTCTCACAATAGTAAAGTGCTTTTGAGGAATTTTGCTTTGAGATATAAAAATCAATAACCCCCGTCCAAGCTTTTTCATAAGAAGGATCTTCATTAATCCCTTTTTTGAAATATTGCAAGGCCAATTGATCATTGCCTAGATGTGCATGACAGCTTGCAATTCTTATATTGAGATAGGCCGATGAATCTTCTAATCTAGTAGCAATTTCATAGTTTTCTATGGCTTCATTCTTACGTCCTATGTCTTCTAACAATTTAGCTTTTTCAATATAAGCTCCTGTAAAAGTATCTTCACTGATGATGGCAAAATCAAAAGCGCTCAATGCTTCTTCTTTTTTATTGAGAATCAAGTATTGTTTTCCGCTTTCTAGCCAGGCAATTTCATTGTAGGGATTAGTTTCGAGAATTTGATTTAAAACATCGAGTGCTTCGCTGTTTTCTTTTAAATAATCTAAACAGAAGAGTAAGTTGTATAAAATCTGATAATCCTCTGGATCTTCTTCAATGCAAAGACGGAAATAATTTTTTGCCTCAGTGTAATTTCCAATCACCATGTATTCCATGGCTAATAAAGACCATATCTCGTGTGGATCGTCTGCTTGTTCGAGTCCTTTGAATAAGAGTTCTATGGCGGCTTGATTGTTTTTTCCTTTAGAGAATATAGTGGCCTTTTGAATATAAATTTCTTGATTACTAGGCTCCAATTCTTCGATGGTATCTAACAGCTGTAAGGCTTCTTTATTGGCATCATCAAAAATTAATAGTTCTGATTTAAGCAATAACAGATCAATGTGAAAAGGATGTTGATTTATCCCCATCTGCAAAGCTTTCTTAGCAAGATTGATTTCCCCTGTATCGATGTAAAATTGAATGATAGTTTCAAACTCAAGCGCGTCAAAGAAGTAGACCTGATTTGTCTTGAGCATTTGCTCAAATCTGGTTACGGGTGCGTCTGAATTTTGCGAAAATTCGCGAAACATACATTGATGTATTAGTTCCATTAAATTTAGTGACTAAGCGATAGATTTTTAAAATAAACCTACTATTGTTTTTAACAAATTAATTAACAAACTATTGAAGCTCGTCTAATACTTCTAAAAGAATAGCACAGCCTTTTTTAATTTCTCTATGGCTAATGTTAAGGGGGGGAGAGATTCTTACGGCTTTCTTTTCCCATAAAAGAAAAAATAAAATTAAGCCTTTGTTTAGACAAGATTGTACAATTGCTGGGACCTCCTCTTCTTTTTCAAAAATGGGGGCTAACATCAAGCCTCGACCGTTGATTTGTTTGATTTTTGGATGAACTAATAAAGTGCGAAAGAGTTGTTCTTTTTCTTCTATTTGATTCATTAACTTTTTTCGATAGATCGTTTTAAGCGTGGCTAATGCCGCGGCAGCAATTACGGGATTTCCCCCAAAGGTTGTAATATGACCTAAACTTGGTTTGTGGGTCAATTGCTCCATAAAATCAGCTGAACTGCAAAATGCACCAATGGGCATCCCGCCTCCTAATCCTTTTCCAATCACTAAAATATCAGGGGTGATACCATAGTGTTCAAATGCAAAAAGTTTACCCGTTCTGCCAATTCCTGGTTGAATTTCATCGAGAATTAGAAGTGCTCCTACTTCTTCGCAGCGTGCTTTAACAGCTTTTAAATAGTCGTTTTCTGGGAGGATAAAACCTGCTCCTCCTTGAATGGTTTCAAGAACTACTCCCGCTGTATTTGTATTAATCTTTTCGAGTTCAGCTAAGTTGTTGAAGGAGATAAAATCTACTTCATTTAACAAGGGGTGATAGCCTTCTTTTTGGGATTCAACGCCTAATAAGCTCAATGCGCCTTGTGTGCTCCCGTGATAGGCTTGTTTTGCAGCGACAAATCCTGTTTTCCCTGTAGCCCTTTTGGCCAATTTCATTGCGCCTTCTATGGCTTCTGTTCCAGAGTTGGTTAAATAAGTTACTTCAAGTGACGGCGGTAGATGTTGTGCTAGCAGTTTGCAAAGTTCTACCGCAGGAGATTGGGCATATTCTCCATACACCATTACATGTAGATAACGATTAAGTTGTTTTTTCATGGCGCGAACCACGGCAGGATGTCGATGCCCTACACTACAAGCAGATACCCCAGCTACAAAATCTAAATGCTTTTTCCCTTTTTGATCGATGATATAGCTCCCTTTTGCCCGCTTGACTTCCATCCCCATAGGGTAGGGAGTTGTTTTAGCTTGATATTTTAAAAAGTCATCACGCAACATAATAATAGGTGTCTAATCTTTTTTAAATAAGTCCTCAAGCGTCTTTGGACGTTCGTCCTCCCGCCACAAAAAGCCTTCTAATTTCCGTAAATTTGGGTCTAATTCTGTGTCTGGAAATACATCTCCTTCTGGACTAATATAAAAAGAGATGTCTTCGATTTCGTTGTCTTTAAATTTGATATTCAAAGCACTACAGATGGTTTTGTCAATCCCAACAAGTTCTCCTGCGTCAGAATATAAGTAATATAAAACTTGGGTGTTTTTGATTACGTCTAAAACGTTAAGCGCACCATCTAAGAAATCACCGTATAACTCTTTCCCTACTATCTGGTTATATCCATTTTCACTAATGCTATCTTTTTCTATAATGAAGGCGTTGCCAAAAATAAAGAGCGAATCCAATTTTTTTGTTTCAAAGTCTGTTTTCATATAGATCACATCTCCACTCATTTGACTTTCATTAAACCACATGACTGGGTTTCTTGCATTTTTTTGATCTTGCGAAAGGACTTGTTCTTCTTTTTTGCTCAAGGGTCGTTTTAATAATTCGATCCTTCCAACGGTTTCGTCTAAATAAAGCGAGTCAGATTTGCCCCTTAGGTCTTTCTTTAGAATTTTAACCCCATAATAGCCTCTCAGCACTCTAGCCTCAGAAGGGCCAGTCCCTATAAGTGTATCTGCGTGGATATAAAGCGAATCGTTCTCGATAATATTAATTGCCAGGGCTTTTCTAGTGATTATCGCCGAATCTCTTGCCTTGAATATTTCTGCATAATTGCCTCTAATAATAGATTGATTAATAGTGTCTGTAATGACAACTTTATTTGTTGCTGCGGCATAGTTACGCTCGTTTTCAAAATAAAGGCTATCTCCATTAATGATTTTATTGTTGTAAAGTATTTCTGCTTTTTTCTTAAAGTAACCTTGTTGAGAATTGGTATCATAGAAGCCTTGTTCGCAATAGATGTCATAATCTTCTCCTATGATCTTTGTTGGGCCATAGAGATAAGCTTTATTAGATTCTGTGTAATAATCTAATTGACTAGAGGTGACTTTGTATTCGGGGTTATTGATGCGAACATTTGAAAGGAAGCGATATTTCTTTTCTTTCATATAATATTTACCACGATTACTTTTTAGTACACTAGCACTGTCGACAATTGTTCCTGGGGTTTCATAATAAGCGAGGTCATCTATACGATCTAGAAAAAGGGTATCTGTCTCAAGGGTCATGTCGGGTTGTTTTAAAAAAACATCTCCCCATGCTTTTGCTTTGCCAGTTTCTCCATTATATTCCATGTAGTCACTGGTCATTCTTATACTGTCTCCTTGTGTAAAGACAACTTGTCCTTCAGCTTTAAAGGCATTTTTTTTAGAATAAAAAAAAGATTTATTGGACTCAATAAGGGCCCCTTCATGGAAGAGTTTTACCCTTGTATTTCCCTTTTTCAATAGAATGTTTGCTCCAGGGAAATTAGCTTCGTCTTTCCCAAAAGAGCCTGCTTGTTTGATTTGAATGATCTTTTTTTCTTGTCCATTGATATGTCCTCCGCAAAGGATAAATATACTGATTACAAGAAGTGAAAATAGTTTTTTCACATCAACCATTGTTTATCTAAAGATGGTCTGTTTTCTATCTGGTCCTACCGATACTATCTTGATGGGCGTTTCTAATTCTTTTTCAAGATAGGCGATATAGTCGTTAAAGGTCGCTGGAAATTCTGATTCACTAGACATTTGTGTTAAATCTTCTTTCCAACCTTGTAACTCAATATATTGAGGGGTAACATTTTCTGGTTCAATTGAAAAAGGTAAATGTTCGATGACCCCCTCTTTTGTTTTATAAGCAGTACATACTTTAATGGTAGAGAAACCAGAAAGTACATCGCCTTTCATCATCATTAATTGTGTTACACCATTTACTCTAATAGCATATTTTAAGGCAACTAGATCAATCCATCCACAACGTCTAGCGCGTCCTGTGGTTGCCCCAAATTCTTTCCCTACACGTCCCATTGTTTCTCCTACTTCGTCAAAAAGTTCTGTAGGGAAAGGGCCACTTCCCACTCTTGTGGTATAGGCTTTAAAGATCCCAAAAACATCCCCCACAGCATTAGGTGCAATACCTAAACCAGTACAAGCCCCAGCTGCAGTAGTTGTAGAAGAAGTAACAAAGGGATAGGTCCCAAAGTCAATATCGAGTAAGGATCCTTGTGCGCCTTCTGCTAAAATCTTTTTATTTTCTTTTTGTGCGGTATGTAAAAAGTTTTCGCTGTCGATTAACGGAAGCGATTTTAATGTTTCTAGACTTTGAAAAAATGTAGTTTCTAGATCGGTTAAGTCATATTCAAGGCTGCTGTTATAGTTAGCGAGCATTTTAAGATGCTTATCCCTTAGGGTGTTGTATCTAGTTTTCCAGTCTTCGAGTAAGATATCTCCTACGCGAATTCCATTTCTACCCGTTTTGTCCATATAAGTTGGTCCAATTCCTTTAAGGGTAGAACCAATTTTTGCTTTTCCTTTTGCCGCTTCAGAGGCGGCATCAAGTAATCTATGGGTCGGTAAGATAAGGTGTGCCTTTTTTGAAACATATAGTTTCTTAGCAAAGTCGATATTAAAACCAGCAAGTTTATCTAATTCCCCTTTAAAAATAACGGGATCAATCACAACTCCGTTTCCGATAAGGTTTATCGCCGAGGGGTGAAAAATACCAGAGGGAATGGTGTGTAAGACATGTGATATACCGTCAAATTTTAGTGTGTGACCTGCATTTGGTCCTCCTTGAAAACGTGCGATGATATCGTAATCTGTGGTTAAAACATCAACAATTTTTCCTTTTCCTTCGTCTCCCCATTGGAGTCCGAGCAATAAATCAACCGACATATGTGAGTGGGTATTTAAGATTCTTTTTTAGTGCCGTAAAAGTATAAAGAATGGTGATGAATATCAACATTAAATACTTCTTCGATGGTTTTTTTTATCGACTGTATACGTGGATCACAAAATTCTTTTACTTCTCCCGAATCAGTCAGGATAATATGATCGTGTTGTTTGTCAAAAAACGATTTTTCGTATTGTGCTTGCGCACCAAATTGGTGTTTTCTAATCAAACCAGACTCGATCAATAAATCAACAGTATTGTAAAGCGTTGCTCTGCTAACACGATAGTTTTTATTTTTCATCATTATGTATAATGACTCAATGTCAAAATGCTCTTGATGTTCGTAAATTTCGTGTAAGATTGCGAAGCGCTCTGGAGTTTTGCGATGCTTGTGTTGATCAAGAAAATTGATAAACACGTTTTTTACGATTTCTTGTTGATCTTTTGATTCTGCCATATCACATTAAATCTTATGTAAAGGTACAGTTTCTTTTACTAATGACGACCTACTTTCTCAATTCCAACAATTTTCAATAATTGTTGCTTTAATTTCTTGAGTGTCCCTTTGTTATTTACACGCATGGTGATGACTCCTTTAAACAATTCTTCGTCTGTGTAGAAATTAATTTTCTTAATATCAACATTCATATTGTTAGAGATCACTCGGGTTACTTGATTGACCAAACCTTTTTGATCAATACCCGTTAAAACAAGTTCTGCTGTAAATTCTTGCTCACTTGAATCTACCCACCAGGCCGGGACGATGCGGTAAGCAAAATTAGATTGGAGGGCAACTGCATTGGAACAGTTGTGTTGATGTACTTTAATACCATCGTTAATGGTTACAAAACCAAAAACTTTATCGCCAGCAATAGGATTACAACAAGGGGAAAGCTTGTAGGGAAGCTCTTGTTTTTCTTTTCCAAAAACGAGTTTGTCATATTTGGAAACAAATTCTTTACTCTCCGTAATTTTTGGTTTTGGCCTGCCTGCTAAACGTTTTTTAAAGAAGTTTAAGAAGGTGTTGTTGAAAGTGGTTGCAAACTCTTTCAATTTGCGGTTATCAATTGTACCTAAACCAGTGCGATAAAATAAATCTAAGCTAGAGTTAACTTTAAAATAGAGGATCAATTGACGAATAGATCTCTCATTCATATTGATCCGCATATGTTTGAGCTTTCTCCTTAGGATTTCTTTTCCTTCTTCGGCAATTTTCTTTTTTTCTTCGTTAAGGGAAGCTTTTATTTTATTTCGCGCTCTTGATGTGATGACATAATCCAACCAGTTTGCAGTAGGTTTTGCATTTTCTGAAGTGATGATTTCTACAGAATCCCCACTTTTTAGTGTTCTGGAGAGAGGGACTAGTTTTGCATTTACTCTTGCACCGCGTGTTTTTGACCCTATTTCTGTGTGAATGGCATAGGCAAAGTCTAAAGCAGAGGATCCTTGTGGTAAGGATTTTAAATCGCCATGTGGTGTAAAGACAAAGATTTCTTCTGCATATAAGTTGAGTTTGAAATTTTCGACAAAATCAATGGCGTTAGAATCTTTTGATTCAAGGACTTCTTGTAAACGATTCAACCATGCGTCTATCCCTGTATCGCCCTCATTTCCTTGTTTGTATCGATAGTGTGCTGCATAGCCTTTTTCTGCAATTTCATGCATGCGTTGTGAGCGTATCTGTACTTCAACCCATTTATTGTTAGGTCCCATTACAGTAATATGTAGGGACTCATATCCGTTTGATTTTGAAGAAGAAATCCAATCTCTTAAACGGGTAGGGTTAGGGGTAAAGTAATCGGTAATAATCGAGTATATTTTCCACGCTAAAAACTTCTCATCTTTAAAGTCAGACTGATAAACGATTCTAATAGCAAATTTATCAAACACCTGTTCATAGCTGATGTTCTGTTTTTGCATTTTTTTATGAATCGAAAAGATGGATTTGCTTCTACCTTGAATAAAATAGCCTAGATTTTCTTTATCTAGGGATTCTTTTACTAGAGTAGAAAAAGAATTGATGTATTGCTTTTGTTCTTCTTGACTTTCCTCGATCTTATTTTTAATGGCATTAAAACGATCGGGTTCTGTGTATTTTAAACTAAGGTCTTCTAATTTTGTTTTAATGTTATACATCCCAATTCTGTGGGCAATGGGAGCATAGATATAGAGGGTTTCAGAGGCGATTTTTACCTGCTTATATTCTGGCATAGCGTCCATGGTTTGCATATTGTGCAAACGATCGGCTATTTTGATAATAATTACCCTGATATCATCATTAAGGGTCAAGAGCATTTTTCTAAAGTTCTCTGCCTGTAGAGAGATATCTGTATCTTTTTTTAAATGGGAGATCTTTGTGAGTCCGTGTACAATTTTGGCAACGGTGTTACCAAAGAGGCGTTCAATGTCATTTAAAGTGTATTCGGTATCTTCTACTGTATCGTGTAAAAGTGCTGCTGCAATAGAAGTAGCGTCAAGACCAATTTCTGAGGCGACTATTTTTGCCACTGCAATAGGGTGAAAAATATACGCTTCTCCAGATTTTCTTCTTTGATCTTTATGTGCGTCAACAGCGGTATTAAAGGCAAGCCGAATCAGTTTTTTATCTTCTCTTGAAAGTTGGAGATAACTGATTCTTAACAGTTCTTTATACTGTTTCGCAATCTCTTTGTTTTCTATTTCTTCATCGACAAGCATAGTAGAAATTTACGCATTTCTTTTGAATACAAAGACATTTTTAATTTAGTTTCTTTGTCTTTGAACCTCTGCAAGTATAATGCCAGCGGCAACAGAAACATTAAGAGAATCGTTTTGCCCTAACATGGGAATAATGATTTTGTTGCTTTTTTGTTTAAGCCATGCTTCGCTTAATCCATCGCTTTCTGTACCCACAGCGATTGCGCAAGGGCCTGTATAGTCATATTGCGTATAAGGTTGAGCAGTTGCTGTCAATGCAGCACTGTAGAGATGGATCTTATTTTGCGCTAAAAATTGAAAAGCTTCTTCTAATGAAGCGGTCACTATAGGAACAGAAAAGAGGCAACCCACACTTGAACGAATTACATTAGGATTATACAGATCTGTTTTAGCATCAACGATCATAAAACAATCCACTCCCATGGCATCTGCGGTACGCAGCAAAGCACCTATATTTCCTGGTTTTTCGGGAGCTTCTGCGACTAAAATAAACGGATTTTCTAGCTTTGTTTTAAAAGTGTCTAAGTGATGTTTTTTGCATTGTGCAACGGCGATTGCTTTGGAGGTTTTGCGATAGCAATAGCGTTCAAATAAGGTAGCAGACACCGAGATTATATCGGTGTCAAAACTTATTTTATTTGATAAATCAACTACAGGTTCTTCTTCTTCTTCTTTAACGAAAACAGTTTCTAGTTGATAGCCACCATCGATGGCATGTTCAATTTCCTTTAAACCTTCAATGACAAAAACATTTTCTAGACGCCTTTTTTTGGCTTTCTCTTGTAAAGCTTTTAATCGTTTTAATTGATTGTTTTGCGCGCTAGAAAGATGTAACATTTATTGTCTTGAGAATTTTTCCATGTAGCGTTTCCACAATTCTGTTTGATGCGTTTCTAGGCTTAGTGCTCTGCCTTGAATGAAGGCATGACTAAGTTGATTTGTTCGCATATCTAATGCATCACCTTTAGCGACAAATAACGTTGCGTCTTTTCCTACCGTAAGACTACCCAGTTGATTGTCTACTCCTAATATCTTAGCAGCATCAAGGGTAATCATTTGTACTGCTTTTTCTTTCTCGACTCCATAAGCAGCAAATGTTCCTGCATAGAATGGAAGGTTACGGGTGTTCATTCTTTCCATACGACCACTCACATCAATGGTGATGGTAAGTCCAGCGTCCAATAATATTTTGGCCATTTTAAAAGGAAGTTTTACATCCTCATCTTCGGTGCTGGGTAAGCGGTGTGGGCGAGAGATGATTACAGGGATATCGTGCTTTTTTAAGAAAGTTGTAATTAGGTGAGCATCGTCACCGCCAACTAAAACAATGTTTGCAATTCCGTGTTTTTTTAAGAAAGTAATCCCGTCTAAGATTTGTCTTTTTTCTTTGGCATGAAGGTAAACTTTTTGTGAACCATTTAATGCGCCTGTTAAAGCAGCATGTGGAAGGTGTTCCTTTTTTGCGTTTGCATCATAGGTTTTTGCTTCAGCTAAATATTGATCTAATTCTGCAGTTCTTTTACTGTAGTTTTTTTGGTCATAGACTAAAGGATCTTCTCCTTTATTGCGGTTCCCTCTGCGGTAAGTTCGCGGCCAGTAAATGTGCATACCTTCATCTACTTTAATTCCAGCGTCTTCCCAGTTCCACGCGTCTAGTTGAACGATAGAAGAGCTTCCGGCAATGCGCCCTCTAGTAGGAACGATTTGAGCAGTTAAAATGCCATTAGGACGAAGAGATTCTACTACTTTAGATTCTGCATTATAGGCTATGATTGTTCTAATATTAGGCAAGAACGTCCCTATTTCGTTTAGATCATTTGTAGGACGAATGGCATCGATTTCAACCATCCCCACTGTGCTGTTTGCAGCGATAAAACCCGGATAAACATGTTGTCCATTTGCATCGACAGTGTTGTTATAAGTGTTTTGTTGTGCCCCTGTTTTGCCCACTTCGAGAATTTTTCCATCGGCGATTCCGATCATTCCGTTTTCGATCACAGTCCCATCCCCAATATGTAGAGTTGCACCTTGAATAAGGAGAGAAGCAGCCTGATATGCTGCTGGGGTTTGTTGTGCCTGGACCATAAGGCCAAGACAGAATAGCAAGAGTGTATATAATGATTTTTTCATCTTAATATGTTTTAGTCGAGCGTTTCACAATGAAATTCTCGGGCTTGTTTCTTAGGCGCTTTTTTAGTGGGAGCCCCACCATTTTTAGCGACAAGCATTTGTTGGATTAATTGATTGCGCTCTTGTTGAATTTTATCGACTTGTGCAGTAGCTCTGTCAAGCTCATAATAGAAAACACCTTCTATCATGGTCTTTTCTGCAACAGCATAAATAGACATAGGATGATCATTCCATAAGACTAGATCAGCAGATTTACCTACTTTCACACTCCCCACTTCATCGTCAATATGCAATAATTTAGCAGGGTTAAGGGTGACAAACTTCCAGGCGTCTTCTTCAGAAACTCCACCGTATTTTACTGCTTTTGCCGCCTCTTGATTTAAGCGTCTTGACATTTCAGAATCATCTGAGTTAAAGGCCACTGTTACCCCTTGACTGTGCATAATCGTACCATTGTAAGGAATTGCATCGTTTACTTCGAACTTATATGCCCACCAGTCTGAAAAGGTTGACCCGCCCACGCCGTGTTCTTTCATTTTGTCAGCGACTTTATAGCCTTCTAAAATATGGGTAAAAGTGTTGATGGTTACACCAAAGCGTTCTGCGACTTTCATCAACATATTTATCTCACTTTGTACATAAGAATGACAAGAGATAAAGCGTTTGCCTTCTAAAATTTCGACTAGGGTTTCCATTTCGATATCATAGCGTGGTGCAAGCGTTCTAGCTTTTGTTTTTCTAGGCAGTGCGTTGTAAGCCTTCCAGCTTTCTTGATACTCTTTGGCTCTTTGGAAATAATCTACAAAGACTTGTTCCACTCCCATACGCGTTTGAGGAAAACGGTTGTAGCTAGGCCAGTTAGACTGTTTTACATTTTCTCCTAAGGCAAACTTGATATAGGGATCTGCGCCTTGGTACAGTAAGTCATTTGCCGATTTTCCCCAGCGAGGTTTAATAATGGCAGACCTCCCCCCAATTGGGTTCGCTGAACCGTGTAAGATTTGTAAAGTTGTTACCCCACCAGAAAGGTTGCGGTAAAGATTAATATCATCTGGATTGATTACATCTTCTATGGTAACTTCAGCTGAAGAGTTATGACCTCCTTCATTGATGCTAGAAGCGGCAATGTGAGAATGTTCGTCAATTACACCACTAGTTAAATGTTTTCCAGTAGCGTCGATTTCTTCTAGTCCGGCTGTGCTAAGGTTTTTCCCGATGGCTTTAATTTTACCATTTTCTACCCACACATCTGTATTTTGTAAAATGCCCTCTGCCTCGTTTGTCCAGACAGTAGCATTTTTGAAAATAACATTTTGTGCTTGAGGGAGTTGGCTAAAGCCAAAGCCATTATTGGGATAAGTAACGGCAACTGGTGCAGGAAGCGTCTTCTCTTTTTTCTTTTTTTCTTTCGTTTCAACGGCTTCATTAAAATGTGCCATCCAGCTGATAGAATTGCTGTCAAAAGAAGTTCCACTTCCTTCCAGATGTTTTGGATCTGTGATTTTTGCCGATAGTTGTGCATAGTTTTTGTCTTCGTTTTGAATTTGAAGACTGATCCATCCATCTTCATACGACGCTTTTGTTTTTAACTTTACAGAATCTTGTTTTACTGTTGCAGTAATTTTTGAAATACTGTTTTTGATTTCAAGAGATAGGTTTTGCTCTTGTAAGATCAAGCTGTATTTTCCATCGATATTGATAGCTTCATTATGGATGATTTTATGGCGATTCCCTTGTACCCAGTTTTCTTCAATTTTTGTTGTTTCATTGAACAAAGGTCCGTTTGTAATAATAAAGTTTGCGAAAGCATCTTTTTTTAACTCCCCTAAAACTTTTTGCTGATTAAGCATTTTTGCAGGAACCGTGGTCAAGGCTGCAAGTGCGGTTGATTCTTTTAAACCATAGGCTACAGCCTTTTTAAGATTAGCTAAAAAGCTAGTTTTTTTGGCTAGCCCATAAGTGGTCAATGCAAAAGGAATTCCCGCTTGAGCTACTTTAGCTGGGTTTGCCGGGGCTTGATTCCAATAGCGCATATCACTTAAAGCGATTTTTTGCGTGCTTACGGGATCTGTAACATCATAGGCTTTTGGGAAATTCACAGGCAGGAGTAATCTTGCATTAACTTCTTTAAGCGTATTTAGATGTTCGTATTCTTTTCCGCTCGCAGTTATGATAAAGGGGAGTTTAAACTCTTTTCCAATTTTAGCGGCACGAGCGACATCTAATTTGTTTTTTGCTTCAAATACAGCCGGTAGGTCAGTGTTTTTATTGTGTGCTTCTAAGGCAAGGTCAGTGTTTTTTGCCCCGCCTTTTTTATACCAATCTGCATCGTGAAAAAACTGTCTTAACAAGGCCATTGCTCCCATGATTGATCCAGGATAGTACTGACTAGAAAGCTTACTTTTTGAAAACGAATAATGTTGTGCAGCTGCATCGCTTATCAATCGTTGTGCATCGTTTTTTTGATCGTTTAAAGCCACGAGCACACTTGTACCTCTGTGAATTCCTTCCGCGCGGTGTGCGTTAACAACACCAAAACCAGCTTTGCGGTAGCTCATTGCAGCTGCTTTCTCATAGCTGTAGTCTTCAATACTGTTATAATCACTTATCATGTGATCATTCCAGTAATAGCCCTCTCTTTTGTTTTCGTATTGTGTACTGCGACCTCTTCTAGCATTTGTCCCTTTGCTTTTTAAACCAAAAGAACTGTATATTTCTATAAAAGAAGCATAAAGGTGTTTTTTACTAAAATCATGAATTTGAGTGTTCTGCGGTAGGCTCACTGATTTGCCCATAGCTACAATTTTTCCTTCCTTAAATAGAAGTGTTCCATTCTCTATTGTTTTATTAGGAGAAGGGTGCAGGGTAGCATTAATAATCGCTTGATAATGTGATTCAGTGGTTTTAACACCACTGTTGATAGGGAAATAATCTTGACTAAATCCACTAAAACTTGCTATTAGAAAAAGTAGCGTTAGTTTAAATTTCATAGGAATAATTTTAATCCAAACTACGAATTATTTCTTAAATCCGGGGACATTTCCCTGAACTTTAAAATGAGCAATGAGTAGGCTTACAACAGCATTATAGGATTGAATACCTTGGGTTTGATTATTGGCTTTTAAGTAGTGATCATATGATTTTTTAAAGAACGGTTCAAATGGGTTTTTATGCTTACGCCAAAAGGCGGAAGACAACTCGAAATTTGCCAAAATCCCAGGATACAAGCTACATAGGATTTCTCTAGCTGCAATAGGATTTACTTTATATAGCTCTGCATAAGTATACCGAAAACCAAAAAGCACTGCCGCATATTGTATATCTAAATCAGGGTGTTGATAGCAATGTAAAAAACCGAAGAAATTAGCTTCGTTTTCTGAGGCATATGCTTGTTGATGTGCCATTTCATGCGCTGCAGTTGTTGGGAGGTTGATTTTTGGCATACGGCCATTTACATGTGCTTCAAGAGTAAATGGATTTAAATAACCAGAAAATCCCATATAGGACAGTGGAAGACTAAAGAGTGATATTTTGACTTTGCCTGCTAAATCATTCTTATTAAAAGTATTTTGTACGCGATTGATGATGTCTTTTTTACTGCCTGAAAGTTCAACTGCTAGCGTATCATTTTCATTCAATTGAAAGTGTAAACGATTGCTTTTTTGTGCAAAAAAACGGGTCATGTAGATCAACTCATCTTCTGTGTAATTTTGAGCATCTATCTCATTTAAAAGAGGGCTGCGGTAATAATTTAATCCCCAAGAAAGTTGAAAGAGAATTAGGACAATTAAGCCGCTTTTGACCAGCCTTAATATAACGAATGTCCAATTGTTCCACTTTGTTTTTTTGAGCAAATAAAAAAGGTAAAAGAAAACAAATCCATAGGCTAAATCGCCAAAGGAAAAAGGGAGCAAGTCAAAAATTGCCGCTCTTACTTGATGCAAAATGGGATAAATTTCCTTGCTGTAGTACAAATCGACTTGTTGCGGAAAGTTTTTTGCGTACCAGATGATTGCATAAAGGATCAATGCAAGAGATGTAATTGTCTTTATTTGGGTCTTTGCTTTCATGGTACAAAAAACCCACCGCAAGGGTGGGTTGTTTGAGGGGGTATTTTCTTATTCGATTAGCTCGACGATTTTAATTTCAAAAACCAGGTTAGTCTTAGGAGGAATACCTCGTGCACCTTGTTCTCCATAGGCCATGTTGTAGGGAAGGAATAAAGTAGCTTCATCTCCAACCTTTAATTGACGAATGCCTTCTTTAAAGCCTTCGATCATCGCAGCACCGTCGCTTACATCTGCAGGAAGGGGTTGATACCCATTGGCTGCTTTTCTTTGTTCGTTAACCATTCCTAGTTCTTCTGCGGTTTCAAGCATTGAAGTTTCTAAAAGGGTTCCGTCTTCAAAATAAACGGCATAGTGGGTCAAGGCCTTGTAGGTAGTGCTAACGGCAGGACCTTCTCCATTTTTAGTGATTAGGATTTGTAAACCAGAGGGTGTAGTTTTTGCTTCTGCTTTTTGGGTATCAAATTTTTCTAAGGTGTTTAACTTCCCAAGCGCTAGTTTTTCTTCTTGCTCTGCTTTGCGTTGTTCCATTGAGTTAAAATATTCTTCAAAAACCTTAGGAGCATCAAAGCCTTTTGCTTCCCCTCCTTTTCTAATAATGGTTACTTTTTTGATGGTATCATTTTGAACGATGCTGTCCACCACTTCTTGACCAGAAACAACCGCGCCAAAAACAGTGTGTTTACCATCTAACCATGGCGTGGCAACATGGGTGATAAAAAATTGACTTCCATTAGTAGCTGGTCCCGCATTAGCCATAGAAAGTATTCCAGGACCATTGTGGGTTAAATCTGTGATTTCATCATCAAAACGGTAGCCTGGTCCTCCAGAACCTGTTGCTGTAGGGTCTCCACCTTGAATCATGAAATTATCCATCACTCTGTGGAATACAATTCCTTCGTAGTATTTTTTTCCTTTAAACGCTTCGCTGACAAATTTGTTCTCTCCTTCTGCTAAAGAGACAAAATTTGCAACAGTTACAGGAGTTTTATCATGTGCCAAAGAGACAATGATTGAACCTTTTGAAGTTTCAATGTCTGCATATAAACCGTTTTCTAGATCTGGGTATTGCGATGCACAACCTACTGCGATTATAATACCTATAAATATGAGGCTTAGTTTTTTCATTAATATGGGTTTTAGTTTGTGTTCAAATTTACTTTATTATTTTGAATCCTTTGGATTGCTTGTTTTTTTTATGTCTGTTAGCTGGATGGTAAACTTAAGGGGTTGATTAATGCCGATTTTTTCTCCGTCTCCCTGATAGCCATAGCCTAGATAAGAGGGCATTAGAAATACCCCAATATCTCCCATACTTAAATCTTTAACGGCATAGCGCAATGCAGGTAAGAGTTCTTCTTTATCTACTAGATAATCGACCGTGCCTAATTCCATTTCGTCATAAATTATATTGCCATTAAGGGTTTGAATGGTATAGTTAAATTTGACCATATCACCTCGGGTAGGTTTTACAGTTGCTTGCGTTTTGTTTTTATAAGCATACCAATATCCTACCGGTGAAGCGTAATAAGTTAAAGTGCTATCTTTTTCGATGGTTTTCTTAAAGAGTTCTTGTTGTTGGGCATTGATTTTTTTATTGCGATCAATAGACTGTCCCATGCCTTTGTCATTGCTGCGATAGATTGGTCTTCTAGCTTCTTGTTCTGCGCAGGCAAAAAGGAAAAATAGACCGATCAATAGAATACTTTTTCTCATTGTAATAAGGCAGCTTTAGCTAAGATGGCTTTTTCAAGTTTTGCACGGGTGTTTTCCAGAGAATCGGTTGACATTCCCCCAGCAGCATTAAAGTGCCCACCACCATTAAAGTATTTTCTTGCAAAGGTGTTAACATCAAATCCTGCCTTTGATCGAAAAGACATTTTAATGATTCCTTCTTGTTTGTTTTCAATCATTATCACCGCTAACTTGATACCCTCGAGGCTCAACCCATAATTGACAAAACCTTCTGTATCCCCTTTTTGGTAATCACATGAATTGAGTTCTTCTTGACTTAGAGTAGTGTAAACAGCCGCTAATTGATCTACACGGCTTAAGTTGTTCAAGGTAATTCCTAGTAATTGTAATCGTTCAAAGCGATAACTATCATAAATATTTTGATGTATGATGGTATGATCAACTCCTAGTTCTAATAATTGGGCAACAATTTTATGGGTAGTCGCTGTTGTAGAAGAAAAGCGGAAAGAGCCACTGTCTGTCATCATCCCGGTGTAAAGACAAGTTGCGATGCTTTTATCTAGAAGGGATTTATCCCAGCTTGCTAATACATTAAACACCATTTCACAGGTTGAACCTATGCTAGGATCAGAATACTTGAGCGTTGCATAAGACTGCGGGGCTTCGTGATGATCTATCATCACGATAGGGGTAGTGGTTTTTCCCAGTAGTTTATCCATGGGGCCAATTCTTCCCAAGGCATTAAAGTCAAGGGTGAAAAACACCGTTGCTTCAGTGATTAGTTTTTCACAAGCTTCTGGGGTTTTGCTAAAACAGTGAATCTGTTCTTGCCCGGGCAGCCATTCGAGAAATTTAGGGTATTCATTTGGAGAAACAACATGACAATTGTGGCCTTCTTTTTTTAAAAAATGCCAAAGGGCAAGTGTACTACCTAAAGCATCGCCATCTGGATTTTTATGAGGGAAAATGACACAATCTTGTGGAGTGGATAACAGCTCTTTAAGCTGCGCTGTAAATTCTTTATACATAACGCATCAAATATACCAAACATAGGAGAGTAATGAAAACAATTGTATTTGAATAATAAAAAGACTTAGGGATAGAACCTGAGATATTTTGCTACATTTGCAGCACAAAAAAAACTATGACAACGAATAGAACATTTACAATGATCAAACCAGATGCGGTTGAAAACGGTCATACAGGTGCCATTTTAGAAAAAATCACTGCTGCAGGCTTTCGTATTGTTGCATTGAAAAAAACACAACTTTCTAAAGCAGATGCTGAAACTTTTTACAGCGTTCATAATGAGCGCCCATTTTTTGGGGAATTAGTCGAGTTTATGACACGTGGGCCTATCATCGCTGCGATCTTAGAAAAAGACAATGCCGTAAATGATTTTAGAACACTAATCGGTTCGACTAATCCAGCAGATGCTGCAGAAGGAACCATTCGTAAACTCTATGCCACTTCAATGGGAGAGAACGCAGTTCACGGTTCAGATAGTGACGAGAATGCTGCGATCGAGGGTGCTTTTCACTTTTCTGGAAGAGAAATTTTTTAGCGTAAAACAATTTTTTGAATCTCATCAGATCCTAAAGCATCGTTTAGATGTTTTAGGATTTTTTCTTTTCCATAGGAAAGTTCCTCTCGCAATGGGGCAGAAGTTAATTGAATATAAAGGGTTTTTCCTCTCAATGAAATTTCTTGGGTGTATTGACTTACATTGACTCCAACAGTTTCTTCCCAAGCCTGTTTTATCTTGAGTTGGTTTAGCCCTTTTGCAAGGTTTCTTTGTTCTGTGATTTGTTGTAAAACAGCGTTGATGGGCTGAGGTTCAAAAGAGCGTTTTTTCTTAGACATTATAGAGTGATTTTTTGATGACGCTTATAATGATAAGATTTCTCTGAATGAAGAAGGATTAATTCTGTTGTATTGAGTTTAGTTATTTCTTCTTCCCATTCTTCTAAAGCATTAAAGAATTGAATGAAGTATTTTCCTTCTTTTTTAATTACCCTAAAATCAATTTCATCTTCAGAGCCACTGTACTTTTCTCCAAAGCTGGGAACTAATTTCTTTTTTGTTCCTAGGCTGTCATTAATCATTTGATAAAAATCAACTGAAGGGGGTGCTCCCTTTGGTTGAAAAACCTCCCCATGTGACGCAACCGATGCGATCTCCCAATAGCCTTTTAAATGCTTAATATCATCTTTTGAAACACTTGTGCAAGAACTCCATAGAACGGTAGTTAGAAGAAGAAGAAAGAGTGTTTTGCGCATGGAACTAAGGTAAGAAATTTAAGATAGCTCAAAAAGAGTGTAAGACAGTTGTGTGGTCTCTAATGCTGCCAAAGTGCGATCTTGATGAGTGTCTGATAAGAATAGTTGCCCAAAGTGATCCCGCTCTACTAATTGCATGATTAATGCTACACGATCTTGGTCTAGCTTATCAAAAACATCGTCTAGTAGCATAATGGGTGCAACTTTTGCTTTTGCTTTAATAAAATCAAACTGAGCTAATTTTAAGGCGATTAGAAATGATTTTTGTTGTCCTTGACTGCCAAATTTTTTAATTGGCTGCCCATGAATTAAAAAGTCTAAATCCTCTTTATGGGACCCAGCAGTGGTGAATTGCGCTATACGGTCTTTTGTCAGGCTGTTTTGAAGTAGGCTAGTAAAATCCTGCTGGTGTAAGTCACTGATGTATTGAATATCAATCTCTTCTAAGCTCTTGCTAATACTTTTGTAATGATTTTTTACAATAGGGATAAAGGTGGCTAAAAAGCTTTTTCTTTTTTCATAGATCCTTGTGCCCAATTGAATGAGTTGTGTATCGTAAATTGACAATGTCTCTTGATCAAAAGTTTGGTTGGCTACAAAATACTTTAGTAAGGCATTGCGTTGTGCTAGCGTTTTTTTGTATTGTAAAAGGTCTTTGAGGTAGGCTTTATTTGTTTGTCCCATCACCCCGTCGATAAATTTTCTACGGGTGCTGCTTCCCTCGATGATAAGGTCGCGGTCTGCTGGAGAAATAATCACTAAAGGAAGCAAACCTATGTGGTCTGCTAAGCGGTCATAGACTTTCCCATTGCGCTTCATGGTTTTTTTATTTCCCTTTTTTAAACTGCATACGATCTTTTCTTCTTTTTTCTCTCTTTCAAAAACACCTTCAAGCAAAAAGAATTCTTTGTCAAATTGAATATTTTGAACAGCAGAAGCGTTGAAATATCCTTTCCCAAAACACAAATGATAGATGGCGTCTAAGACATTAGATTTCCCTACTCCATTCTTGCCGATAAAGCAGTTAATGCGCGCATCAAATTGGTAAGATGCTGCGGTAATATTTTTATAGTTTGTTAGCGAGAGAGTAGTTAATTTCATCGCTGCTAATATAAGAAACACAAAGGTCCTTTTACGATTGGAATAAAAAGTTTATTTTTGGGCTCTTAAATACAAAGAAACCATGGCAACATACAAAAAACGCGGCGCAAAAAAATCAATAGCGAAGCCACAAGTCGAAGAACAACAGTTAGAAAGTACAACAGCAGAGGTATTTGAAACCCTAGATGCGAATGCTTCTAAGACAGAAGAATTTGTTGCAAATAATCAAAATATAATCTTAAGCCTTATTGGAGCAATCACAGTTGTTGTGCTAGGTTACTTAGCGTATGATTCTTATGTGCTTACGCCAAAGAACGAAACGGCTGTTTCTGAATTAAATCAAGCACAGTACTATTTCAACCTTGCAGTAAACGGGGAGGAAAGTAAAGCTTTATACGAAAGAGCAATCAACGGTGGAGATGGAAAATATGGTTTCTTAGATATTATTGAAAATTACAGTGGTACTCCCGCAGCTGGTCTTGCACAATACAGTACAGGTATGGCTTACCTCAATACAAAACAATATGAAAAGGCCATTAGTTATCTCGAGGACTTTAGTTCAGATGACGTTTTATTGTCTGCATTAGCGAATGGAGCTTTAGGAGATGCACATGCTCAGTTAGGAGACAATCAAAAAGCCCTTAAGTACTACAAAGCAGCGATAAAAGCAAGCGATAATGGTTTTACGACTCCTAAGTACTTATTCAAAGCGGGTCTAGTAGGTGCGAATATGAATCAAAACAGCGAAGCTTTAGGATTTTTTAAGCGTATTCAAGACGAATTTTCTGCTTCTCCAGAAGCAGCGCAAATCGAAATTCAAATTGGTCGTTTAGAAAATCAATAATTCATGGCAACTGCCCATAGCAATTTATCTGATTTTAATCCCAACGAAGTTCCTTCTGGCCAAAACTATAAGGTAGCTATTGTTGTATCCGAGTGGAACAGTCAGATTACCGAGGGTTTGTTTCTAGGGGCTAAAGAAGCACTAATTGCTTGTGGAATGCAAGAAGAAAACATCCTTCGTTCAAATGTTCCTGGAAGTTTTGAGTTGGTTTTTGGTGCCAAAAAAGCTCTGACAAAAGCAGTCGATGCAGTGATTGTGATTGGGAGTGTTATTCAAGGTGAAACAAAGCATTTTGATTTTGTATGTCAAGGAGTTACGCAAGGAATTGTCTCTCTTAATCTAAGCTCTGATCGCCCCGTTGTTTTTTGTGTTTTGACAGACAATACACTTCAACAGGCCATTGATCGAAGTGGCGGTCAACACGGGAATAAAGGAGTAGAAGCAGCTATAACCGCTTTAAAAATGATTGCCCTAGCAAAACAGTAGGCTTTTTTCCTTCTTTTTTCAGAACCCTTTTTGCGAAAAAATGTACTTTAGAGAAAAGAATTAGTATGTTAAAATCAAATCTTTTTAAATTAAATCGCAACCGCAGGTATAACTATACTCCGCGATATTATAAAGGAAAGGAAATTGAAAATCCTTATGATTTTGATTCCACCTTTAATAAATATAGAGACACCTATAATGCGAATGATTTTGGCAAGAAATGGCAAGAAGCCCGTCAAGTGAGCCGCAACAGGAATAATCGCTCTTTTTCTCCTACACTTTTGATTATTATTGGTGTATTAGTGTTGATCTTTTTATTCATCATTGATTTCGATCTATCTATATTTCGCAACTAGTTCATGGAAGATATCATTGCTTTACTTCCTGATCATGTCGCCAATCAAATTGCCGCTGGAGAAGTAGTACAACGTCCCTCATCTGTCGTAAAAGAATTACTAGAAAATGCCATTGATGCAAAAGCGTCTAGCATTCAGCTTATTGTTAAAGAAGCTGGAAAACAATTAATCCAAGTGGTCGATAACGGTTTAGGGATGAGTGCGACTGATGCGCGATTGGCTTTTGAACGTCACGCAACATCGAAAATAAAACACTCAAATGATTTATTTGCTTTGCATACCAAAGGATTTCGCGGAGAAGCACTCGCTTCTATCGCAGCGGTTGCACAAGTAGAAATGCATACCAAACGAGAAATCGATGAACTCGCCACCAAAATTAAAATAGCAGGGGGAGAAATTAAAGAGCAAGAAATGCTTGTTGCGCCGGTAGGTACTTCAATGTCAGTGAGTAATCTTTTTTTTAATGTTCCTGCTCGACGCAATTTTCTCAAGTCAAACACCGTCGAATTAAGACATATTATCGATGAATTTCATCGCGTAGCTATTGCACATCCAGAATTGAGTTTCTCGATGATTCATGGAAGTTCAGAATTGTTTGACCTTCCAGCTGGCAAATTAAAGCAACGTTTAATTCATGTCTTTGGCAATAAAATAGAAGATAAGTTAGTGCCAGTAGAAGAAAACACTTCTGTTTCTGCAATCAACGGTTTTGTTTTAAAACCCGAAGCCGCGAAACGAAGTAGGGGAATGCAGTTCTTTATTGTCAATAGAAGATTTGTCAAAAGTAGTTTTCTGCATCATGCGATCTGTACCGCATATGATGGTTTATTGAACGACGGTAGTTATCCGGGTTATTTCCTTTTTTTTGATTTAGCCCCAGACACCATTGACATCAATATTCACCCAACAAAGACCGAAGTTAAATTTGAAAATGAGCAAAGTTTATTTGCCATTCTTCGCTCTGCAGTAAAGCACAGTTTGGGGATGTTTCAAGTTACTCCTACACTAGATTTTGATCGAGATCCAAATTTAGATGTTCCCTATCAACAAGTTGATCAATCTGCTGTATCGCCAAAGATAGAAGTGGATCGCAGTTTTAATCCATTTAGCAATCAAGCTCCACAATCCTTTTCTTCAAAATTAAGCCCGCAGTGGGAATCCCTCTATCAAGAGGTGGGAAGTACAGAATCTACCCCAATGAGTTTGTTGTCAAACGAAGAGGTGGAACAAAGCATGGGCGAGCAAAAGATATTTCAATTGATGAATCGTTATGTGGTGAGTTCTACTGGAGCCGCACTCTTATTGATTGATCAGCAAAGAGCCCATGAACGTATTTTATATGAATTTTTTCTGGCGAATGTTACCCATGCGAATTCTGCGAGTCAGCAATTGCTATTTCCATTACAAATCCCTTTAAGCGCTCTACAAGTAGGACTTTTTGACGATTATCAAAGCCTGTTAGTGACTGTAGGATTCCATTTAGGGGAACAAAAAAATGGCAGTGTTGAGGTTTTAGGAATCCCCAGTGTATGTTCAGAAAACATGGCAGTGAAGGTGTTTGAGGATTTATTCACCGCCATTGAAAACGATCAACCACAAGACACCTTTACTCAAACAGATGTATTAGTAAAATCCCTTGTTAAAACACTATCAATTAAAAGAGGAAAAGTTTTAAAAGTTGAAGAGCAACAAAAATTAGTCAATGACTTATTTGCCTGTAAAGAGGCACAGCTGTCTCCGTTTAATCGACAGATTTTTGTTTCTTTGACAAAAGAAGAATTAGAAAAAAAGTTTAGCTAATGAGGGGGGTAACAGAAACGGTGAAGCACTTGTTGATTATCAATGGGATTTTCTTTTTTGCTGCAAACATACTGGGAGATTTCTTTATAGAACAAATGGCTCTTCATTTTTATCTCAATCCCACTTTTCAAATATGGCAACCCATTACCCATATGTTTATGCATGCTAATGTTTCTCATATTTTTTTCAATATGTTTGGTCTATGGATGTTTGGGTCACCTCTTGAACAGCTTTGGGGAAAGAAAAAATTCTTGTTCTATTATTTTTCTGCCGGACTGGGTGCAGCGATCATACAACTATTGGCTTATGCCTATCAATTTCACTCAGTAACGGCAGTTTTGAATGAAGCCGGTTTTGCTACCCAAGAAATCATCAATTCTATCGCAGTAGATAGGATAGGCGAGGGCTGGTTAGAATATGTCTCTCGAGAAGATGTTATTGGAGCCTATGGCAGCTATTTTGCATCCATGGTAGGAGCTTCTGGCGCATTATATGGAATATTAGTAGCTTTTGCCTTTATGTTTCCTAACGTTCCTCTATTTTTAATTTTTGTTCCTATCCCGATTAAGGCTAAATATTTTGTTCCCATACTCATATTAGGTGATTTGTTCTTTGGGTTTTCTTCCTATTCGATCGGACCGATTGCCCACTTTGCCCATGTGGGGGGTGCAGTAACAGGATTTTTGATGATGTATTACTGGAAAAAAAATCAGTTTAATCAAAATCGTTGGAATTAATTATGAGTCGATTCAACACATTTCTTCAGCGGTTTAGTCAATTCAATATTGCAGAGAAATTGATCGTGATCAATGTGGTCTGTTTTGTCGTGCCTTTTTTCTTGCGCTCTATCTTATTTTTATTCGATATGCCCCCGCAAAGTTTTCTGTCCTTATTTGAGCTTCCCTCTTCTTTAGAGACTTTTATCTACCAACCATGGAGTTTGTTCACCTATGGGTTTTTGCATGACAGTTTAGGGCATATCTTTTGGAACATGCTGCTGTTGTATTACGCATCACAATTCTTTCTAAACTTGTTTTCCTCCCAGCGTTTTATCAATGTTTACTTTATGGGAATTCTTTTAGGTGGTTTAGTTTTTCTTTTAAGTTATGCGATATTTCCGGTCTTTAAAGACCAGTCTCCGCAAATGGTTGGCGCCTCTGCGGGGGTAATGGCTGTACTGATTTTTAGTTGTACCTATATGCCTACTCAAGAAGTGCGATTGTTGTTCTTCAATGTCAAGTTAATGTATGTTGGGATTGCATTAGTTATAGTGGATATTTTGCAAATTCCCACTGGAAATGCTGGCGGTCACTTAGCCCATATTGGTGGGGCTGGACTAGGATATTTTTATGCACAACAATTGCAAAATGGCAAGGATATAGGAAGTGATTTTGAGCGCTTCTGGAAATGGCTTTCTAATTTGTTTAAGGCAAAGCCAAAAATGACGAAGGTTCACAAATCAACTACTCGTAAAACCCGAAAACCTACAACCAGTAATCAAGAGAAAATTGATCGTATCCTCGATAAAATTAGCGCCTCGGGTTATGATAGTTTATCAAAAGAAGAAAAAGATTATCTCTTTAAGGCAGGTAAAAAATAATCCCCAATCATTTTCCTATGAAGCTGAATATTTTTGAGAACTTATTGCTCACCTTCAATATATTACTGTTAATTTTTCAATTGATGTTGATGGGGAGTATTCCGTCATTTTTCATTTTCTCTATTCTAAACCTATTTGTTCCTATTGTTGTTCTAATTAACCTTCTATTGTTTTGTTATTGGGTGATAAAGATCAAATGGCCTTTTTTATTGTTTATGGGGGCGTTTTTAATTGGATATGGAGAATGGAATTTACTGTACCAATTTCCTAATAATAGCATTCGAAAAAGTAGTGCTACGATTTCTGTGATGAGTTACAACGTTCGTTTGTTTAATAAATACAATTGGATAAAGGGAGTGGATGTTTCTCAGGAGATGAGTAAAATGATTCAAGAGAAAAACCCCGATATAATCTGTTTTCAGGAATATTCTAAGTCTGGGACTCCTCGTTTAGATGCATATGAATATCGGTACATACAACCTAACCGATCCATGGGTAAGTCCCCTTTAGCGATTTACTCAAAGTTTCCAATTCTCGATCAGGGGTATATAGATTTTGATAGCTCTACGAATAGTGGTGCATATGTTGATTTATCTTTTCGACGTAAGCGATTTAGAGTCTATAACTTGCATTTAGAGTCCTTTAGAATCAATGAAGAAGATAGTTTATTCACCAATCCTAATTCTACTGCCTTGCAAATAAAATTTGACGAAGTATTCAAAAAGCAACTAAGTCAGATTGAACAATTTGACGAAGTTGAATCAATTAGTGATCTCCCATCGATTTTATGTACAGATCTTAATAATACCCAGTTTTCAAAAACCTATAAAGCTTTATCTAAAGGAAGAAAAGATGCTTTTGCAACGTCTGGAAAAGGTTTAGGGGAAACCTATTATTTCTCGTCCTTCCCTTTAAGAATTGATTTTATATTTGTCGACGAAGATTTCAAAGTGAATTCTTTTGAGGTGATTCAAAAGTCATTTTCTGATCATTATCCCATCATAACGACTTTGGGTTGGGATTAATTTAAATTTTCTAAATAGTCAAGGCTTTGCGGCCCTTGATTAAAGATTAAATCAAGTATACTTAAATAGGGAATAAATCCATGCTTATCAGCAAACACTTGCTGGTATACAGGAAATCTAATCTGGGGTTGAATTTTAGCATTAATCCAACTTTCTTCTGTTGTCGATAAGGGGCTGTAACTTTCTTTAAAATTAAATGGAATCTCAATCTCTAACAGGGACAAGACTCCCTCGATAAGGTTTAAATTGTATTCCATTAAGCCTTCAGATTTTTTAATAAAATGCTCTTTAAGCTCATCTTCATAAAACTCAAAAAAAGGAGAAGATCGATAGGCAGTGGTGATGGATTTCCAATGTTGATTCTGCCAGTTTTCCTCCCATAGAATTTTTACTTCTTTATCTTTTTGATGCGTTTGATCTTTTTTGTGTTGAATAGGGATGGTTAAATTGAGTTTACCATTTGCCCCATAGATACTGCAACGGTTGCGATAGGTTTGTTTTTGATAATTTGATTCTAGCGTAAACCTAGCTTCTTTGGCTTTCATTAAAGCCATTATATATTGAATAGAAGGGAAATATGCAGGGACAAATTGCATTATGCCGATTGTGCTTTTTTTCTTCTCAAAATATAGACGATCACCTGCCATATCAAGATTAAACCAAAGACATATGGGCCAAAGGCGAAAGCTTTTCCTTCTCCTTTGACTGTAGTCATTATGCGATCCCAACGTATGCTCCAGTTTCGAATTCCGTCATTGATCCCCTCGATACTAAACCAGATTAAAACCGGTTTTCCTACAATGTGATCTTCTGGGACAAAACCCCAATAACGACTGTCTTCTGAGCGGTGACGATTGTCTCCCATCATCCAGTAGTAGTCTTGCTGGAAAGTGTATTGTGTGCTTTCTTTTCCGTTGATGATGATTGCCCCCTCTTTTTTAGACAGTTGATTGCCTTCATATTCACGAATAATCTTTTTGTAAAGCGGCAGGTTTTGTGCTGTTAAATCAATCGTCACACCTGCTTTAGGAAGGACAATGGGTCCAAAGTTGTCTTCGTTCCAGTCAAAGGGTAAACTGTTTGGGAAAAAGCTAGTGTTAGCGGTTTTTGAATCATTAATCTGTCTGACGATGCTATCAAAGCTCCCTTTATCTTTGAGTTGTTCTGCTTCAGCTACTGTTAATAGTAAATCTTTTTTTGCTTCGAGCAGCTCGCTCATTTTTAAGCGTTGTTTGTTCACTATGTTTACTGGGATTCCTGCGGCAGGGCTAATCACCACAAAATTATCGCGATCATTAGAGTAAATCCCGTGGATATAAGGTAATATGGCATCATATCTTTCTTGGGTGATGTTCTCTATGCGGTATTTGCGGGTAAAATCTTTAAAGCCTTCTTGGTATAATTTTCTACCAGAGACCCCTTTTGCTTTATAAACGCTGTGGACATATTGTGTTTTAGCACGCTCTGGTAAAATGCTTCTTTCTCCATTAATATAAACAAAACCATCGACGATAGACAGTGTGTCTCCAGGGATACCAACACAGCGTTTGACATAGTTAGATTTTTTGTCTAAAGGTTTGCGCACCCCTTTTTCTTTGACGAAAAATTGACGTACGGTGTCTGCAGGCCAACTAAACACGACAATTTCATTGCGCTCTACTTTTTGAAATCCAGGTAACCTAAAATAGGGGAGTTGTGGGAAGTCTAAGTAGGATTTAGTTTTTACAAGGGGCAAGGTATCATGCACCATAGGAAAGGCTAGTACGGTCATGGGGGGTCGTGCACCGTAGTGGAATTTACTGACAAATAGAAAATCACCAATAAGAAGTGTTTTTTCTAATGATCCTGTAGGGATTATATAGGGTTGAATAAAGTAGTTGTGGACTAGGGTGGCAGCAGTTATCGCAAATAATAATGCACTGATCCACTCTCCAAACCAGGTTCGTGGGACTAGACTGCGATCTGCTTGATAGCTGGTCGCATTGTTGTAATTAATGGTGTAGGTATACAGTCCAAAAGTTAGTATGCCCAGAGCAGTATCTAAGCTGGAATTTTTTCCAAAACTGCGTAGGGTTTCTACCCATACAACAGGGAATATCATTAAATTGATGATAGGGATAAACAATAAAATCACCCACCATTTAGGGCGTCTAATGATTTGCATTAGAACGATTGCGTTATAAACTGGTATAAGTGCCTCCCAGCTTTTTCTTCCCGCCTTTTGGTATAGTTTCCAACTTCCTCCAAAATGGATGAGTTGAATTGCAATAAAAAAGATAAACCATTGTAGTATTGTCATAATTCAATTTATAAATTTAAAACATCGTTCATGGAAAAAATGCCTTCTTTCCCTTGAAGCCACTCTGCGGCAATGATCGCGCCAAGAGCAAAACCTTGTCTAGAATGCGCTTTGTGTTCTATGCTTATTTCATCTATGTTAGAAGAATAAGTGATACAGTGTGTGCCGGGGACTTCTCCTTCTCTATAGGCACTTATTTTAAGATCTCTTGTTTCAGGATCCATGGACCAATTTTTATAATGATTGTTTTGGGCAGCGATACCTTCTGCTAGTGTTATTGCGGTTCCACTTGGAGCGTCTAATTTATGAAAATGATGTGTTTCTTCAAGATGGGCAGTGTAATTCTTTTCTTGCCCTTTCATCAATTTAGCGGTAAGTTCATTTAACTTAAAAAATAAATTCACCCCTATGCTAAAGTTTGAGGCATAGAGAAATCCACTTTTCTTTGCCTTGCAATAATCGTGCACCTCAGACAGTTGATTAAGCCATCCTGTGGTACCGCAAACCACCGGAACATTATTGTCAAAAGCTATTTTTAAATTGTCGACTGCTGCAGTAGGTATACTAAAGTTAATAGCAACATCTGCTTTAGCAATATCTCCTTCAACACTATCTTTATCGTGAATATACACAATCTCGTGGTCGCGGTCTTTTGCTAATTTTTCGATGGCTTTTCCCATTCTTCCGTATCCTAGTAATGCAATCTTCATAGTTAAAACTTAATTTGTAAGGCAATCCCTACAGAAGGATCACTGTAAATATTATCTTGATTAAAATAGGGCTTAAACGCTAAATCTTGGTCTACATTAAATTGTAGTAAATGTGCCCCTACATTAGCGTCTAATACATTAAGTAAGTATCCCCCAACGAGCCACATTAAGGCAAAATCTCGATTGGTTTTATGAAATTCCATCCCTTCAATTAATTGGCTGTTTAAGGCTATTTTGTTAGTGAACTCATCTGAAAAATCTCCTCGTATTCTTTGCTTGTAAGCTGTTCTATAACGGTTATAGGAATCGCTTTGCGTTTTGTAAAAATATCCTGCTGTTGCTAGACCACCATAAATAAAAGGTAAGGTCCAGTAGCGTCTAGTATGAATTTGTCCCAAACCAGGAACTACCGCAGAATAAAAAGCTGCTTTAGAAGGAGTAAGGTAATCTTTCTTTATTCGTTCTCTTCTGGGTAAGCTATCAAGGGCAGTGCGATCTTGACTATAAGTTTGGATAGAAAAAATCAATAAAAAGATAAGAAGTGCTTTATTCTTCACCTTTTAAACGTTTTTTCATACGGCTAAATTCTTGCTGAGACTCAAACGGAATATGAATAATTCCCTTCCCGTCTTTGTTAAAGCTAATATTTACGTCTACTCCAAAGAACTGTCCGAAGTCTGCTTTTCCTTCTTCTAGATAAGGTGGGGTATGAACAACTTCTTTTTCTGTTGGCGGTTTTTTAAGGTCTTTTACTAAGGCTTCGGTTTTACGAACACTTAAATCTCCTTTGATCACTTTTTGATATAAATCAAGTTGGTCTTCTCGATTTTCTACATTGATTAATGCACGCCCATGCCCCATAGACAAGAAACCATCCCGCATGCCCGTTTGTACAATAGGATCTAGTTTGAGTAATCGCATATAATTTGCGATGGTCGATCTTTTTTTCCCTACTCGTTGACTAAGCTGTTCTTGTGTGAGTGAAATTTCATCTATCAATCGTTGGTAGGACAAGCCAATTTCAATAGGGTCAAGGTCTTGACGTTGAATATTTTCCACTAAGGCCATCTCTAGCGACTCCTGATCATTTGCAATTCTTACATAAGCAGGAACAGTCGCTAAACCGATCATTTTTGCTGCGCGAAAACGACGTTCTCCAGAAACCAATTGAAATTCGTTAAAACCGATTTTTCGAACGGTAATGGGTTGAATGATTCCTAACTCTTGAATTGAGCCAGCTAATTCTTTTAAACTTTCTTCGTTGAATTGTGTTCGGGGTTGAAAAGGATTGACTTCTATTTGATCTATGGCTAGTTCAATCACATTTCCTACTACTTGATCTGCATTTTTATCTTCGGCAGATTTGATATCATTATCTGGGTCTTGCAAGAGCGCAGAGAGTCCTCTACCTAAAGCGGGTTTTTTACCTGACTTTGCCATGGGTTATTTGTTTTTCTTTAAAACTTCTTCTGCCAAACTTAAATAATTTTGAGCTCCTCTACTTGTGGCATCGTATTCAATAATATTTTCCCCATAACTGGGTGCTTCGCTCAAACGGATATTTCTTTGGATAATGGTTTTAAAAACCATATCTCCAAAATGTTTTTTTACCTCTTCTACCACTTGATTGGATAGACGCAATCTAGCGTCATACATGGTCAAAAGAAGACCCTCAATGTCTAGATTGGGGTTGTGTATTTTTTGGACACTTTTGATTGTATTGAGTAATTTCCCTAAACCTTCTAACGCAAAATACTCACATTGAATGGGTATCATGATTGAATTTGCAGCGGCTAAAGCGTTCAAAGTAATTAATCCCAGGGAAGGGGCACAATCGATTAAAATATAATCGTATTGATCAGACACTGTTTTTAATGCTTTCTTAAGCATAAATTCGCGTTCTTTTTTATCGACCAATTCAATTTCAATTGCGACTAAATCGATATGAGATGGAATGATGTCTAGATGAGGGACGCTGGTTTTGAGGATCGTTTGCTCTATCGTGGCTGTGTGTTCTAACAACTCATAGGTTCCTAGTTTTTTGTCATCGACAGAAATCCCCAATCCAGAGGTTGCATTTGCTTGAGGATCAGCGTCAATCAAAAGCACTTTTTTCTCTAGTACAGCTAAGGCTGCGGCTAGGTTGACAGATGTTGTTGTTTTACCAACACCTCCTTTTTGATTCGCTATTGCAATTACTTTACCCATGGGAAAATTTTAGTCTCTAAAAATACAATTTATTCGTGCGGTATAAAAAGCATTTGTTTGAGGTTTTTTAACAATTTAACGATTTTTTTAGTTTTAAAAAAGACTTAATCTTCTACAATAAAAATCGTTTCATCCTTGCGTTTATGACCATAGTTTTCTCGGGCATATTTTTCAAGACTATCGAGATTTTCTAATTGGTCGATTGCAGCTTTGTCTCGCGCGATGGTTTCTTGAAGATCGTTTTTTCTTTTTTTGAGTTGTTCGATCTCTTCATTGAGCTCTTTGTGGGTTAACCAGGAATGACTGTCTAAAAAAAGCATCCAAATTAGAAATAACCCCCCTATCAACACATAAGCCGTCTTGTAGAGATTTTCTTTTTTAGAAAAGAAACGAAATAAATTAGAGATGAACATTTTATTTTTCGATTGAGGCAACTTTTTCTTCAGTAATAATCACGTCGCTAGAATTTCCCCAGCTACGTAAGATGTAATTCATGACATCGGCGATTTCTTCTGCGTCCAGACCTTGATTTATCATATTGCCATTGTAAGCAACCCCATTGACTTTTATGGGGCCTTTAAGGCCAAATTTTATTGCGTGAATACTTTTATCTATATCCTGTAGATAATCAGATTTCGCTAAAGGTGGGAAAGCGTTTTTCACTCCTTCCCCTTTGGTTAGATGACATTGCAAGCAAAAGTCTGCATAGATTTCTTTTCCGTCTTCGATGCTTTGTTCAAGGGGTTTTTGTTGATAAATGCTGAAGCTTATTCCGCTAAAAAAACCAATCAAAATAGAAAACAGTAGACGCATCTTTAAGATTTAGGGATAATTTTTAATATTCCTTTTCCTTCCACCCCAACATAGAGATATCCGTCTGGACCTTCTTCAACATTGCGCACCCGTCCAATAGAATCCAACACCTTTTCGCGTTTTATCACTTTGTTTTTTTGAATCTCAAGTCTTTCGAGGTATTCAAATCGCAAAGAGCCAACAAATAAATCTCCTTTCCAGTCAGGATAAACCTTTGATGTAGAAAAAGCCATACCAGAGGGGGCGATAGAAGGGAGCCAATAATAGAGAGGTTGTTCTAGTCCTTCTTTTTTAGTGATGTCTGTGATGGGAGTTCCGCTATAGTTTATACCATAAGTAATTACAGGCCAGCCATAGTTTTTTCCTGTTTCAATAATGTTGATTTCATCTCCGCCGCGAGGACCGTGTTCATGAACCCATATTTTTCCAGTTTCTGGGTGGGTGACCATTCCTTGCGGATTGCGATGACCATAGCTGTAGATTGCCTTTCTGTTGTTGTCATTATCGACAAAAGGATTGTCTGCTGGGATGCTTCCGTCTAAGTTTAGGCGATAGATTTTTCCACCATCTCTGGTAATATCTTGTGGATTAACTTCTCTGTTTCCACGATCACCGATAGAGAAATACAAATGTCCTTGATCGTCAAATGAAATGCGTGAACCCCAGTGTTGTCCTTTTTTAGTGTTGTAATCCCCTTTGTAGAGTAGTTTTGTATTGATGAGTTTATTGTCTTCTAGTTGGGTACTATAGAGTGCAGTATGTCCTCCTTTTTCTTCCCCCAGAGGTGAGCTGGTGGTGAAATAGATAATACCTGTCTCGCTATAATTTGGTGCGATAGCGACATCTAATAGACCTCCTTGACCTCTTACATAAACAGGAGGAAGCCCTTCGACTTCTTTTTTAACTCCGTCAACTACATGATAGAGGATGCCTGCCTTTTCTGTTACTAGAAATTCGTTGTCATTTAAAAATGTTAATCCCCATGGAATATCAATACTGTCTGCAACGACTTCATAGCTGTAGTCAATTGTACTAGGGGTTTGAATTTTTGGCCCGTTTTCTTGTGCGTCACAGCTAAAAGAAAGTGCGGCAAAACTGCAAAGTAAAAAGTGAAATTTTCTTTTCATAAGTAGATGCTTAAAGTATAAATGTACAAAAGCGAAGTTTATTTGTTGTAGGTTTTTTAATAAAGAATGTTTTGTGCTTAATGCTCTTTCTTATTGGAGTGAAAATCATAGATTTATTTGGCAATAAAAAAAGGATGGAGTGATCCATCCTTGATGTCTTTCGATAAGATAAAGTGGTTAAGAGGACAGGGGTTAAAATGTCCAAACAAAACCTATTGTTTAGTCGGGATGACAGGATTTGAACCTGCGACCCCACGCACCCCATGCGTGTGCGCTACCAGGCTGCGCCACATCCCGTGGTCCATTTTTTGTCGGGGTGGCAGGATTCGAACCTGCGACCTCCTGCTCCCAAAGCAGGCGCGATGACCGGGCTACGCTACACCCCGAAAAATGGTAGGCAAATATACTATTAAATCTTTGAGTGTAGTAGCTTTTTTTTAAAGAGTTCTATCCTCCTCTTTTTCATCATCTTAGTACTCTTTTTTCTCGATTTCTAGGCCGTCTTCGTCTATGTTGACTTTGATCACGGTATTATCATCAGAGAGATTAATCTCTAGACTATCCTCGTCAAAGTGCATTTCTCCATTAATTTTATCGCAATCTTGACAGATTAATTCTCCATTTTGCATTTGCCATAAATGTCCAGCGACTCGTTTGCGATAAAAGTCTTGATTGTTTTTGATTTTATGTGATAAGAAAGCGCCAAGATCATTGTCGATAAAAAGATATTTCCCTTCTGGGACACTTAAATTAAGTCTTACACTTTCTGGGTTGTTCTTGTGATTAAGAGGCGATAGCCAAAAATCATCGATCATCAATTTATTATCATAGTAATCAAGGTTGTAGTCAATTACTTCGGTGGTTTTACTGGCTTTTGATTGACTCCATCCTTTTGCGTTTTTTTCAATGGTCATTGCTAGGGTATTGTCTTTACTTTCTGTAATCAACAGACGGATGTTATTGTCAAGTCTATACTTTTCTCCTGATTCATTTTCCACCAGGGTAAACTGATTAAAAACCGTAACAGTTTCACGATACTTATGATCTTCGTTGAGGTAGATTTTAAGGGTGTCTTGTGTTTGTTGTTTCCATACTATATTCTGTGTGCTTTTAGCATTTATTGCAAAAGATTTTGACTCTATTACTCCAAACACCATCAAGGTAATTAAGGATAAAATCCAAAGACCCAAAAGTACCAGTTTTGAAAGTCTACTCATGACAGATTTATTTTGCGATAAAAGTTGAAGTCCCAGGGTAAATAAAAAGATAAAGGGGATCCCAACGATCAAGAGTGCAAAAAATCCTAAGATAAATACTGGGATGTCTAAAGAAAGGCCAAATTGCATGATTTCTTTTGGAACCATTGCAGAAAATGCGCTTCCCACGACTGTGCTAATAAAAATGACTAGCAGCACTATACTTGACATAAAGAGTAGAAATACCCCAATGAGCAGGGTGAGCAGTTTGACCACGCCTCTGGCTAACTTAAGAAGTAAATCTGAAAAATCTTTTGACTTTTTTTTTAATTGATTCCCTAAATTTTCATAGTCGACATCTTTGACTTTATCTCCAACTTGATCGATTTCTTCTTTGATCTTTTTTTTAATGGTAGAGACATTAACGGGTTCTCCTTTCATCATTAATTTATCGGCTGTTGTTTTTGCTTCTGGGATAAGAATCCATAATAAAATATAGACTAGAACAACTCCGCCCACAGATGAAAAGAAAAGGATTAGCATGATCAACCTAATCCAGGCACTGTCGAGTCCTACATAGTGGCTTAATCCTCCTGCAACCCCGCCTAAAAATCGATCGTCTGGATCTCTAAAGAGCTTTTTAGAGCCATTGTATTGAGAAGAAGTTTCTGTAGGTTCTTCTTCCCCAGCAAGGTCTTCTGGAGTGCCTAGGGTTTCGATAACTTGCTCTACATCTGCAACAGAAATGACGTACAAATTGTCTTTTTTGAGTTCGGTGAATAATTCTGCAATTCGGACTTCGATGTCTTCTAAGATATCTTTTGCTCCCTCGGTGTTTTTAAATAAACGTTCGAGTTTTTCTAAGTAGTTTTTGAGAAGTGAATAGGCGTTTTCATCTAAAGAAAACAAAGTTTGTGCTAAGTGTATATTGGTTGTTTTATTCATGATTTTATTTTTTGATTAGGGTGTTAACGGCATTAGATAGGTCACTCCAAGAGGTGTTGAGTTCTTTTAAAAAGGCTTTGCCTTCTTTAGTGATGGTAAAATATTTTCTAGGGGGGCCTGCATTAGATTCTTCCCAGCGGTATTCAAGCAGTTGTGCGTTTTTGAGTCGGGTGAGTAAGGGGTAGAGGGTTCCTTCTACCACCAATAGCTTGGATTCTTTTAATCCTTTTAGAATTTCAGAGGAGTATTTGGGCTTTTTATCAATTGTTGATAAAATGCACAGCTCTAAAATTCCTTTTCTCATTTGTGCTTTTGTGTTCTCTATGTTCATAAAGGCTAGTATTGATTTGAGTACTTTCTTTTGCAAAGATAAGTATAAAAGATAGTATTATGCAATACATAGTACATATTTTAACATTTCTACAACAAGTTTGTGTTGTATTAAAAGATAAGTTTGTTTCAAACCAATCATTATGAACCAACTTGAATTCTACAAAACAGTCTTGCATAAAGTGAGTTTTGACGCAGTACTTTTCAAAAAAGAGTATGTCAAAGCTTTATGCGATTTATCGGCTTCTGACAAATTGAAATTAATGTGTTGGTGCAATAAAGAATTCCCTGCTTCAGTATTGATACAGGATGCTTGATTTTAGGGACTTACGATTTTTACATTTTCAATTACGATGGCACCTCTTATAATCCCTTCTATGGTTTTTTGTAAAGCATCAATGATTTGAATTTTCAATTGACTTTTAGGGTAGACAAGGCTAATTTCTCTTGCCGGTGGTGGGGCTTGAAAATGTTTTAGTTTGTCTTTGTTTTCTCTTGAGAGTGTTAGGGTGTTTAGATAGGGAACAAGGGTCATGCCTAGGCCTTCATTGGATAAGTTAATCAAGGTTTCAAAACTTCCACTTTTTAAATCAAAAGTGCTGTTTTTCTTTAGGTTACAGAAAGACAAGGCTTGATTGCGAAAACAATGTCCTTCTTCTAATACAAGTATGTTTTCATATAAAAGATCTTCTTGTACTAATTTTCCTACTTTACTAAGACGGTGTTGCTCTGGGATGTATCCTACAAAAGGTTCATAATAGAGGGGGCGTTCCTCTATATTGTCGTATTTAAGCGGGGTAGCTGCGATCCCTGCATCAATTTTTCCTTCTTTGAGTTGGACAATAATGCTGTCTGTGGTCAACTCTTGAATCTTAAGATTGATCTTAGGGTATTTTTTGATAAAAGTATTTAAGAACATAGGGAGTAAGGTGGGCATCACGGTAGGTATTATGCCTAGTTTAAATTCCCCACCAATAAAGCCTTTTTCTTGTGCGACGATATCATCCATTCTTTTTGCTTCTGCTAGGATGCTTCTGGCTTGGTTGAGGATCTGTTCTCCAACTTTAGTAAGTCGAATGGGTTTTTTTGCACGGTTAAAGATTTGAACCCCTAATTCATCTTCAAGTCTTTGGATTTGCATACTTAAAGTAGGTTGGGTAACGAATATTTTTTCTGCCGCTATGGTAAAGTTGCCTGCTTCGGCTACGGCAATCATGTAAGAGAGTTGGGTAAGTGTCATATTATAATTATTTATACTTTTTCAAATATAATAAGAAAATATGATATAATATCTTTATTCCACTATTTTAACACGCATTCTAATGTTGTCAATTGGTGCTTCACGGCTATCGATTTCTTGTGCGCAAATAGCGTCGACGACTTCCATACCCTGAATGACTTTTCCAAAGGGGGTGTAGTTTCCGTCAAGGTGATATGCGCCTCCTTTTTGTTGGACAATAAAGAACTCATAGGGGGAAGCTAAACGATGAGGATTGTCCATTTCGCTACTGGGCATAGAGACTATTCCGCGATGGTGTTTTAATCCTTTTTTAACGTCTGGTGGCAGTAAGTAGCGCCCTATCATGCGTCTTTTTTTACTGGTGTTGGGGTGGTCAGAATTTCCTCCCTGGATCACAAAATTAGGGACCACACGATGAAAAAAAGTGTCGTTAAAATACCCTAAGCGAGTCAGATAGATAAAATTTGCTTTGTGGTAAGGTGCATCATCAAATAGTTCAATTGTGATGTTGCCAAAACGAGTGGAGATTTCTACCTGACTAGGGAGTTCTTGTTTTTGATATTCAAATAGAAATGGGATGGCGTTGTCTTCATTTAAGAGGAGAGAGGGTTCCGCTAAAAGGAGGGGCTTTTTTTTAGGCATGACTACTTTTGGGGTAGAGATCACTTTTGATTTTGGAGTGGGCTTTTTTGAAGTGGGAGAACAAGCCATCTCAAAAATTAGTAGTATTATTATGCTATAGAATTTTCTTGAAAACATATGTCATTAGATTACCTCGCGCAATTAACCTCAAAAATAGGTGAAATTCCAAAACCTGGCTTGACTGCGCAGCTTAAAATGGCTCCGCCGCAAAGATTTGGAACAAAAGACACTTTACTCGAAGTGCCCAAAAATGCCAAGAAGGCCGCGGTACTGATGTTGCTTTATCCTGATAGAAATAGCCGAATAAACTTTTGTTTAATTCAGCGCACGACCTATGATGGGAAGCATTCTGGACAGATTAGTTTTCCCGGGGGAAAAAGAGAAGATGGAGATCGTGACTTTTGGGCGACAGCCCTGCGCGAAAGTCAAGAAGAAGTAGGGGTAGATCCTGCTACAATACAATTGATTACAGATTTATCAACTACTTATATTCCACCTAGTAATTTTTATGTGTACCCTTTTATAGCTTATACAGATAAACGACCCGATTTTATTGCAGAAGAAGGGGAAGTGGATCATGTGATTGAAGTGCCATTAACTGATCTTTTAGGGGAAAATGCTATACAAGATGGATCTATCACAGCTTCTTATGCTTCAAAGGTAGTTGTCCCGATGTTTGTTTTTGGTGAATATCGCGTGTGGGGAGCCACTGCAATGATTTTATCAGAAGCAAGGGAAATGATCCACTTAGCTAAATAATACTATCTTTACTCGATTTTAGAATTGTATGAAGTTGTATGATAAGACCCCGTTTGGTCAGTATCTTTTCTTAAAAAGAATGTTGATACGCTACCTAGGCTTTCTTACCCATAGAAGGTACAGGGGATTTAATGAGTTAAATATTGAAGGTTCTGAGGTGATTAAGCAGTTGCCAGATACCAACGTGCTGTTTGTTTCTAATCACCAGACTTATTTTGCCGATGTTGTCGCGATGTTTCACGTGTTTAATGCGAGCCTTCATGGGAGGATCGACAGCATTAAAAATGTTGGCTATTTATGGCACCCTAAACTCAATATTTACTTTATCGCTGCTAAAGAGACCATGAAAGCTGGTTTGCTACCACGAATATTGGCTTATGCTGGTTCTATTTCAATAGAGAGGACCTGGCGCGATTCAGGGAAAGATGTACAGCGACAAGTTAAAATGAGTGATATTTCTAATATAGGACGAGCGCTGGATGATGGATGGGTTATTACCTTTCCTCAAGGAACAACAACCCCTTTTAAGCCCCTGCGTAAAGGAACTGCTCATATCATTAAAAAATACAAGCCAGTTGTAGTCCCAATCGTTATTGACGGTTTTAGAAGATCCTTCGATAAAAAAGGACTCTTGATCAAGAAGAAAGGAATTCTTCAATCGATGATCATCAAAGAACCCTTAGAGTTTGATTATGAAAACGAATCGATGGAGTCGATTATCGAAAAGCTCGAGTATGCAATTGAGCAACATCCTTCTTTCTTGAAAGTGTTGACACCAGAAGAAATCGAAGAGCAAGAGTCTTTAAATAAGCAGAGGGAGTGGTAGCTTAATCTTCTATTTCAAGTAATTCTTTTTCGTTGTTTTTTAAGGGGCGCAAGAATCTTCCATAAACAAAGTAATACAGGAGTCCAAAAATCCCTAAGATCACTGCAATTACTAAACCGATTACAAATAACATCGTCAATATAGAGCTGTTTTCTTCTTGAAAACCTATCATGTTTTTATCGAGTTGAAGGGCAGATACTAAAACTACTATGGTAAAGACAATTAATATTGCCACATTGAAGTAAAAGTATTGATTGACGGCACGGCGGGTATTTAAAATAGCGCTTAGATGGTCTTTAAGCGAATTTGCCACAGAGATTTTCTTATAATTCTGGAAGAAGCGCCACATAAAATAAATCAGTAAAACATACCCTAATACAGTTGTGATAATACTGAATTCGAATAAATTTAGGCTTTTGTAATAATCAAAAGAGTCCAGATAATTAGGGACTAAAAGTGGGAAACTCAAATACAATATAAACTCTACTATACTCAAGTAGAAAATCCATTTAATTGAGTAGGTGGATTTCTTTTGTAAGAAACCTTTAATGTCTTCTTTAGAGAAGCTATGACTAAAGTCTTGCTTAGACCATTTGTTTTTTAAATCCTCAAGCTCCTTCATGCTATTCTTGCTTTATCATTTTCTTTAATCGCTGTTTAATTCGATTCATTTTTACCCGAGCATTTACAGTAGAAATCCCTAGTGTTTCTGCAATCTCGTTATATCTTTTGTTTTCTAGGTACAAGAGAACGAGTGCTTTGTCAATTTCAGAAAACTTTTCTATTTCTTCATACAACCAGTTTAATTGCTCATCAATAACTGGGTCATAATCATCGAGTTCTATGCCGTTAATTTCCTCATTAATTTCATAAGTGTCTATTCGTTTTTTATTTTTCCTGTATAGTGTAATGGCAGTGTTTAAACCTACACGATACATCCAAGTAGAGAACTTAGATTTTCCTTCGAAACGATCAAAAGATCGCCATAGTTGAATAGAAATTTCCTGGAAAAGATCTTTGTGTTCTGCCTCGCTTTGCGTGTAGATACGGCAGATTCTGTGCACAATGTTCTGATGCTCTTCTAGTAGGGCTACAAATTCTGATTCGTGTTTTGGGACAGTCACTATAGGATGTTAGAAAGGGTTACTGGATTATTCCTGCACAACTTACACGAGCCCCTGCAGCGCCAGAAGGTTGGGAACTTAAATCATCTTCTCCTTGATGCACTATGATGGCTTTTCCGATTAAATTTTTGGTTTCATCCTCGCAACCAATACACCATAAATCTGTACTAAAGATAATCATCCCATTACCCGTTTCATCGGCAGAAAAATTACCTATGTCCCCACGGTGATAACCAGTTTCGCTTCCCCATGCACCGTGTGGCGCAAAGGTTGGGTTCCAGTGACCTCCAGATGACTTTCCGTCGTCTGAAGAGCAATCTGCTTTGTGGTGAACGTGAATCGCGTGGGTTCCAGGAGTAAGACCATTGATTTGCGCTTCTAGTGTAACTTTACCGTCTTCTTCAGTGAACATAACCATTCCGTTAGCGGTGCTGCCACTTTTAGGGTTAAGGTTAAACTTTACTTTTTTGATCGTTTTTTGACTTTGCTTTTCTTGATGTAAAGCGTGAGCTTTCTCCCCTTGTTCTTGGAGAACTTGTTTTTTATAGCTGTCTAATTTTGCATTGACTTCGCCAGGAGTTCCTTGAATAACTTGTACTTCTTCTTTTACCTTTTCACCGGTGGTGTATTTAGTGACAATGGTAGCTTTAACAAGAGTATCGTTGATTTTATTTTTCTCAATGCTAATTTCTTTGTGGGTTTCTTTTTTACTGTTAGAACAGCTAACAATTAATGTTAGAAAAAGAAGATATAGGACAAAATAGATTTTTTTCATAACAAGAATATTTAGGTTAAAGGTAAACATTTTTTGGTTTTACCTATAGCATAGCCGCTTTGCAGTGATGACTTTATCATTTGGCTTAAATTAATGTATCTTTAAAAAAAAAAATTGAAAAAAAGTATTTTTCTATCGATGGCCTTGTTGCTGTTAAATTCCTGTAAAACAATTTATAGAACAAGCTCTTTTGAAGCTACTGCAGTTCCTTCTGCACCAGATTATTCTAAACCGTATTACTGGGCGGTTTTACCGTGTCAATATCCAGAAGATTTAAAAGAAATCACAGGAGACTATGTCGAAAAAAGTGCCGATGTATTTTTTGTTTATCCAACACTTTTAACCGATAAAAAAGATTCTTTGTGGAACGCAGACATTAACAGAAAAGATTTGCGAGAAGATGTGATTACTCGATCGGTAAAATTTCAAGCCTCTGCATTCGTAAAAGCGGGGAATTTATATGTGCCTTTTTATCGTCAATCCCATTATAAAATTTATGTTCCGCCCTACAATAAACAAGAAGAAGATTCGAGGATGATTGCGTATCAAGATGTCAAAGCTGCATTTCAATATTATTTAGCTCATTATAATCAAGGGCGCCCTATAATTTTAGCGTCTCACAGTCAAGGTAGTATTATGACTGCGATGTTATTAAAAGATTTTTTTGATGGTACTCCATTGCAAGAACAACTTGTAGCAGCCTATATCCCTGGGGTTAAAATTCAAGACAAAGAATTTGAGCAACTCAAGAAGATGGATACTCCTTTAGCCACAGGTGGCTATTTAAGTTGGAATACTTATAAACGTAAAAATTATCCTCCTACTTATGAAAAGTGGTATAAAGGCGCAACGACAACAAATCCTGTAAGTTGGGATAATGCTTCCACGACTTCATTTGAACAACATTTAGGGGTGTTAAATGCAGATGGAGAAATCTATCCTAATGCATTAAAGCTTAAAGTGGTCGATGGGTTGATTTGGTCCTCTGTCCCAAAAATCCCCAAGCGTTTTCTCTTGTCTTTTGTAAAGAATTATCACTTTGCTGATATCAATCTTTTCTGGAAAGACATTGAGAAAAATTCAGTTGATCGAGTAATGGAGTGGCAACGTAATCATGTACCAAATGCTCGATAGTGTATTAAAGTCTTGTGAAACGGCATGGATAAAAACAAAAACAAAGAAAAATCATCCTTTTCGATTTTTCTCATTAGTAACAACAAGTCCAGAGGGACAAGCAGAGGCTCGCATGGTTGTCTTGCGGAAGTTTGATGTTAGCAATTTTGAATTTACTATTTATACTGATTTAAGAACTCCAAAGATGGCATCCATCGTTCATAACCCAGAGGTGGAATTATTGTTTTACGATCACAAGAAGTTGTGGCAAATACGGGTGAAAGCAAAGTGTATAGCACAGCGAGAAGACCCTGCTTTATTTGCACAGCAACAAGAAGCTGCACAAAAGGACTACACAACTCTTATCGCTCCTGGAACAGAAATTAAAGCGATGGATGCGGTAGAATACGGGAGTAAAAATCATTTTGTTGTATTGACATTTAGGGCATACCATATAGATCATCTTCAATTAAAACGTCCTAATCATCAACGTGCCATTTTCACTTTGCAAGGACAAGAATGGAAAGGATCTTTTGTGACTCCCTAAAGGGCAATTATTTTTTTCTTAGCTTTAAGAGTTAAATGCCTTTAAAATGAAGAAAAATAAACCCATAACTAGCAGAAGAGATTTCATCAAGAAAAGTCTAGTGGCTTCTTCAATTGTAATCGTTCCTAGACATGTTTTAGGAGGTACGGGATACACAGCCCCCAGTGATCAACTCAACATCGCATCTATTGGTTGTGGTGGAAAAGGACATTCAGATATCATCAATGCTCATGTAGGGGGCAGAGAAAGGGTCGTTGCTTTGTGCGATATTGATTCTTTTGGAAAGCACGGGGTCAAAGCCGCCAGAACTAAGTTTCCAGATGCTAACTTTTACAATGATTTTAGACAGCTATTAGCTGAAGAAAAAGACCTAGACGCTATAACTGTTTCAACGCCAGATCACACCCATGCTGTTATTGCCATGGCTGCAATGGAAAGAAATGTTCACCTTTATGTTCAAAAGCCATTAACCCATAATATTAAAGAGGCGCGTTTACTTACAGAAACCGCAAGAGAGAAAAAAATTGTTACCCAAATGGGAAATCAAGGTGCCTCTAATCCAGCACAATTACAAGTGCAAAAATGGATTAACGCTGGCGAAATAGGGAATGTGCATACGGTCAAAGTTTGGACCAACAGACCCGTTTGGCCACAGGGAATTCCAATGCCAAAACCTGATCCAGAAAATCTTCCAGAAGGTTTAGACTGGGATTTATGGCTAGGACCTGCAAAAGCGACTCCGTATAACTCTTCCATGCATCCATTTAACTGGCGAGGATGGTGGGAGTATGGTACAGGTGCCTTAGGGGATATGGGGTGTCATTTAATTGATATTCCTTTTAGGGCATTAGGGCTTAAATATCCTACCGCTGTAGAATGCAGTATAGGAAGTGTTTATCGACAAATGTGGACTGCAGAGCACTTGCCTCAAGGATGTCCTCCTTCTTCTTTTGTGTCCATTAATTTTGATGCAACTGAAATAAATAAAACTCCTTTAACCCTTGAGTGGTCAGATGGTGGGATTCGTCCCGCACATCCAGATCTTATTCCCGCAGAAGACTTTTTAGGGGAACCCGGAAATTATAATGGAGTAATAATGATTGGGGAAGACGGAATTATTACCACAGGAGTCTATGGGTACAATCCGCGGCTGTATAAAAAAGGAGAACGAGTTGTTACCTATAAACAACCTAATGAAACAGAAGCAGAACATGGACATCACCGCAAATGGATCAATGCGATCAAAGCTGGATTTGACAGTAAAGAGCACAAAGCCTTGACCTCTTCATTCGATTATGCAGGTCCATTAACAGAGGCTGTATTGATTGGGAATATCGCTATTCGATCCTATTTATTACGCAATCAAACTGAAAATAATTATGACTACTTTGGTCGAAGAAAATTATTGTGGGATGGGAATTCCATGAAAATTACTAACCTAGAAGAGGCCAACCAATTCGTTGGGCGAGCCTATAGAGAAGGTTGGGAACTTTAATAAACTATTTTAATGAAAGAACAAGTTGTATGGATCACTGGTGCTTCCTCTGGTATAGGGGAAGAATTAGCTTTACAGTATTCAAGTAGAGGGAGCAAAGTGATTATATCAGCAAGACGGGAAACAGAGCTGTTGCGAGTAAAGAATAGTAGTGCCTACCCAGAAAATGTAGTCATTGTTCCACTAGACTTAACAGACTTTACTTCTTTAGAAACAAAGGTGAAAGAGGCATTAGGTAGCTTTGGATCAATTGATTTATTGATCAATAATGGGGGGGTAAGTCAACGCTCTTTGATTATCGAAACAAACTTTGAGGTTTATCAACGCTTGATAGAGATAAACTATTTGGGAACCATCGCTTTAACAAAAGCCTTATTGCCCTATTTTATAAAACAACAAAAAGGCCACTTTGCAGTAGTGACCAGTGTGATGGGGAAATATGCTTCTCCTTTTAGATCTGGATATGCTGGCGCAAAACACGCTTTACATGGTTTTTTTGATGCCCTTAGAATGGAACATCAAAAAGACAATATTTCGGTGAGTTTGCTTTGTCCTGGATTTGTGCAAACTAATGTAACCATCAACGCTTTGACGGGAGATGGTTCAACTTTAGGACAAGACGACCCAGCGACAAAGAATGGTCTTGAAGTAAAAGCCTTTTGCGAAAAAGTGATCAAGGCACTAGATAATCGCGCCTGGGAAACCTATTTTGGAAAGAAAGAAAAACTAGGCGTTTATATAAAACGTTTATCTCAAAAATTATTACACGCTGTTGTAATACGGTCTAATGTTCGATAAATAATCTACAGATGAAAACATCCAAAATGAACCGGCGTGACGCGGTAAAAAAAGTAGCTATGGGAGCTTCTGCTACCATGGTTCTACCTTTGAATGTAACCCAAAAAACCAGCAGCAATAAATCAAATAATCCGCTAAAAGGGAATATCAATCATTCTGTTTGTCAGTGGTGTTATCCCGATTTAAGCCTTGAAGAACTGTGTATCTTAGCCAATGAAATAGGTTTAGTAGGGATTGATTTGATTGGTCCAGAAGGATGGCCTACCCTTAAGAAACACAATTTGATTTCTACCATGTGTAATGGAGCTGAGATTAGTTTAACCGAAGGTTTTAATCACAAAGAATATCACGATACTTTAGTTGAAAACTATTTAAAGCATATCGATTTAGTAGCAGATGCGGGCTATCAAAACTTAATCTGCTTTTCGGGGAATCGCAACGGCATGGATAATGAGACTGGTTTGCAAAATGCAGTAGAGGGTTTGCAAAAAATTCTTCCGTTAGCAGAAAAAAGAGGGGTAGTGATTCAAATGGAGTTATTCAACTCCAAAGTGGACCACCCAGATTATATGTGTGATAATTCTGCCTGGGGAATAGAGCTTTGTAAACGATTGGATTCGCCTAATTTTAAACTCCTGTACGACATCTATCATATGCAGATTTCAGAAGGGGATATCATTCGAACGATTCGTGAAAACCATCAGTATTTTGGTCATTATCACACTGCAGGTGTTCCCGGGAGACATGAGATTAATGAAACCCAAGAGTTGTTTTATCCCGCTATTATGAAAGCCATTGTAGAAACGGGCTATAAAGGTTTTGTTGCCCAAGAATTTATTCCGACAAATAACGAACCGATTGCCGCTTTAAAAAAGGCTATTTCAATCTGTGATATTTAAACCCTTACGTTATTAGCATTTTAACATGATATTCCAGTAGAGTTTGTACATTTGACTCAAACTATATTGTTATGACAAGCTATTTCCGTACGTTAATCGCCCTCTTTTCATTGCTTCTATTGTCTTGTGGTTCTTCCTCTGGAAATGATCCACACCTCTCTATAGAAGAGCAACAAGATGCATTAGAAATAAATTTAGTTGGGAAATGGAAGATTAGACGCTTACAGCCACTTGGATCTAGTAAAAATAGTTTGACTTCTGACTGTTCTATTGATGAAATCGAATTTTTTGAAGAAGGAGATTATATTCTTTCTGTAAGTATACTTGAAAGCGAAGGGGAAGAGATTAGTAAGGTTTTTAGAGGAAAATACGATCTATTGTTTACAGAAACTGCCGATGAGATACTTCTTGAAAAAATTGTTTTGATGGAACAAAACTATATTTCTGGTGCAAACTTTCCTTCAGTAGGTTCGATTGCTACGATCGATGAAATAGCATTGACAGATACTGAAGTTTCTTTTAGAATCCAGTTAGGGGAAGGAACAAACGAGTTCTGTAATACCGGTCAATCCATAGAATTAGCTGGAGATAAGGAAGAACAAATAGCACCAGATGCAGCAGAAGATTCAAATCATATTCGCTTTCAAAATGAATGGCGTTTTATCAGCGTTACTGCGACCTCAGATAATCCCGCTGCTACACAAAATGGAGAGGTTCTATGTGAGCTATTTGAAGGAGAGTACTTTGATCGTTGTTATGACGAGTCCACGGGAGAATTCTCAAGCGACTGTCCACAAGCGAATACAGTTACTTTATTGATTAGTGGCTATGGAACCTATTTGTTTAGCTATTATGATACAGCGGAAAACCTGTTGTCAACAGAACAAGGAGATTGGCGTTGGAAAACAGATTCAAGCACTGCATTTACTGTCTTTGAAGTTAAATCACTCAGCGAAACTTTTGAAGAGTCAAATACGATTATTAATATCGTTCAAATCTCTGACACAACTTTACAGTTGTCAGAAAATACAAGTGATAGTGATCTAGGGGAACAAACATTTACTTATTCTCTACAACTAGCGTCCTTAACTTATCAAGATGCTGAATGTGGTGATTTTTCATCTATTAGTACAACAGATTAATTTCTCCTATAAAACGATATGATGCTCAAGGTGTTTTTGATTAATTACACACTTTAGAGGTAATCAAAGTATAGTTACCTGAATTTACACTAATACTATTGTCTAAATGACAGAAGGTATATGCTTTCCCCTTTGGAACATAAACCCTAATTGTTTTACAAAGGCAATCAGTATAGCTGAATGAAACTCCATTTACGCCTCCTTCAATGATGCTTTCGGTACATGGGCTACAACTTAGTAAAATGTTTACGGTCGCGCTACTGGTCAAGGTACCATCACTTACTGAATAGATAAATGAGTCTCCGCCATTGAGGGTACCATTTTGAGTATAACTAAACGTTCCACCAGGGTTAAGTGTTATGGTTCCAAAGGTGGGTGTGCTAACAAGTGATGCAGTCAATACATCTCCATCTGGATCAATATCGTTTGCGGTAAGACTTGTTTGGTAATTATCGAGAGTCGTAATCGTTCCATTTAGAGGGACAATAATATTATCATCATTTGCAACAGGGGGGTCATTTGTTCCGGTTACTGTTATGCTAACCGTTACTGGAGCACCATTAATTTTCCCGTCATTAGCGCTATAGGTAAAGCTATCGCTTGCAAGGTTACCGCCTCCATGAACATAACTAAATGTCCCATTGGGATTTAATGTTAATGTCCCTTCAGTAGGGTTGGTAACTAATACCGCTGTTAATGGGTCACCCGCATCAGCATCAGTGTCATTAGATAATACAGATGTTGAACCATTTGTAGTAGTTGTTGCAGTACCGCCCTCCATCACTGCAATTGTTTCTGTAACAGCTACTGGTGGATTGTTGATAAAGATAGAAACACTTACAGTATTTCCAGGAATATACCCATCTGTTGCTCTATAATAAAAAGTATCCGTGCTTGTTGCAGAACCGTCGTGCGTATAGGAGAAGGTTCCGTTTGCATTTAAAATAAGTACCCCATTAAGTGTGGTCGTTACAAGGACAGATGTTATCGCGTCACCTTCTGGATCTGTGTCATTATCCAAAACAGAAGTTGTTACACCATCAATTAAAGTTGTAACTGTATTTCCACTTATGACACTTATGCTTTCTGGGTTAGTGGTAGGTCCATCGTTTATACTGGCAATGGTCACATCAAATACGTCATCTGTAGTACAGTTAATATCCCCATCAGTCACAGTAATGATGATGGTTGCATTGCCATTCCCATCATCTTGGAAATCAAGGATGATACTTGTCGCAGTTAGTGAAGCTGTTACGATAGAGGGATCGTTTGATGAAACAGAATAAATTAGTGTTGTACTCTCAAGATCTGAAAATGTATTTTGAATGTCTATCCATTGATCTGGTGCATCTTCATTTACACTAACATCTGTAATGGGATTATCTAGAGTTGGACAATCGTTGACTGGTAGGATTGTAAGCTGGAAGGGTACTTCTAGCGTACATGAAGGATCTCCATCACTAATAGTAACCGTTCCGGTCATAGTTCCATTTTGATTTGGTATAGGTTGGAAAAAAGGATCTCCTACAGCCGGGTCAAAGGTTACTGAAGCAATGCTTGCATTAGTGTAAGTAACGGTATAAGATGCTAATGGATATGGATTGTCTGGGTCAGTAGTGTCTGAAGTTGCAATAGGGTAGCCTAATCCACCAGCATCTTCGTTAATTACCTGATTTCTAAATTCTGTATTTTGTGGACAATCATTTATTGGACTAATATTGATAAGTACCAGTACAGTATTTCCTTGATCCTGTCCATCAAAAGTGAGATAAGAAAAACTATCTGTTGTTGTTTCTGAACTATCGTGTTCATAAGTAAACGTTCCTGTTCCAGACCATGCAAAAGTTCCAAACTGTGGCGGACTAACAATTTGCATTTCAATGGGATTAGGTCCGTCAATATCACTATCATTATCAAGTAGTGAACTATTGTTAGCTGTAGTTGTGGTAACGGTACCTCCTTCATCTACTGAAATTGTGTCGGTAACTGTATTAGGTATATCATTGACGCTATTTACAGTGATATTAAATACATCGATAGTTGTGTCACAACTTGCGTTATCATCTGCAGTTACAGTAACAACCATGCTTCCAGATTGGTTATCTTGATAGTCTATGGTTAGGGTTGATGTATTAAATGTAAGTGTTGCTAATGATGTGTTAGTATGAGTCACAGTATAACTAAGGCTATTTGGTATGGGAAGTAGATCTGCATCAGAAATCACATCGTTAAAATTTATTAGGGTGTCTGGCTCGTCCTCATCAACAATAATATCAAGAGTAGGAGTGCTATTTATAGGACAATCGTTTACTGGAGTAATATTGATGTTTACACTTACTGTGACGTTTGAAAAACCGTCTGAAAGGCTATAATCAAAGGTATCTGTTGTTGTTTCAGATCCATCGTGTTGATAGGTAAATGTTCCACTTGGACTAAGGTTAAAAGATCCTAACCCAACTTGATGATGGAAGGGGCCAGATCCTGGAACAAGTGTAGCTCTTAAGGGGTCATTTTCTGTATCAGTATCATTTGTTAGAACAGAGCTACTATTTGCCGTTGTTGTAGTTGCGGTCCCGTTCTCCATTACATTGATCGAATCTGGACTTCCTACTGGGGCATCATTTTGTGGAACAACAGTCACTACAAAAGTTTCTTGTTCAACACAGGTTCCATCAGTTACATCTATGGTAATAGTGGCTATTCCCGTTTGATTATCAACATAATCTAGGGTCAAGGTGTTGGTATTTATTGTGGCAGTTAATAGAGCGGTGTTAGCATTAGATACATTGGTAATAGTAATCATAGCATTATCTACATCCCCAAAGGTATTTGAAAGATCTAAAACGGTATCTGGATCGTCTTCCATAGCATTAAAATCTGCAATTGGATTATCTACAGTAGGACAATCATTAACCGGAGTAATATTAATGGTAACGGTGACTGTGTCTCCATAAGTAGTTCCATCATAAGCACGATAGACAAAAGTATCCGTGGTGGTCTCACTACCATCATGGGTATAGGTGAATGATCCTGTACTAGAGTAAGCCCAGCCTGCCCCCGCCGCGTTGATGGGCCCTTGGGTAAAATCTGCTGTAAGGGCATCTCCATCTCCATCTGTATCATTAGCTAAAACAGAAGTTACCCCAGCCGTTGTTGTAGTTGCGGTCCCGTTCTCCATTACATTGATCGAATCTGGACTTCCTACTGGGGCATCATTTTGTGGAACAACAGTCACTACAAAAGTTTCTTGTTCAACACAGGTTCCATCAGTTACATCTATGGTAATAGTGGCTATTCCCGTTTGATTATCAACATAATCTAGGGTCAAGGTGTTGGTATTTATTGTGGCAGTTAATAGAGCGGTGTTAGCATTAGATACATTGGTAATAGTAATCATAGCATTATCTACATCCCCAAAGGTATTTGAAAGATCTAAAACGGTATCTGGATCGTCTTCCATAGCATTAAAATCTGCAATTGGATTATCTACAGTAGGACAATCATTAACCGGAGTAATATTAATGGTAACGGTGACTGTGTCTCCATAAGTAGTTCCATCATAAGCACGATAGACAAAAGTATCCGTGGTGGTCTCACTACCATCATGGGTATAGGTGAATGATCCTGTACTAGAGTAAGCCCAGCCTGCCCCCGCCGCGTTGATGGGCCCTTGGGTAAAATCTGCTGTAAGGGCATCTCCATCTCCATCTGTATCATTAGCTAAAACAGAAGTTACCCCAGCCGTTGTTGTAGTTGCAGTTCCACCTTCTAATAGTGTAATACTATCTGTATTTGTAACAGGAGCGTTTGTATTAGCCGAAAAAGAACCGACATATATGCCTCGCCCATAGGTTGCAGCCACCACACGATTATTTGTGGCAGAGGATCCCCTAAAGACCATGTCGTGGACAGCGACGTCACTCATTCCTTCTTCTGCAACGGTCCAGTTAGGACTCGGATTTGTAAAATTATTTGTCTTCCATACACCCAGTTCTGTTCCTATAATAACTTCGTCTTCTTCATATGGATTATGCAAAATTGAAAAAACAGGAATATCTGGCAGGTTCCCTTCTTTATTGCTCCAATTCGCTCCACCATCATCAGAGTACATGATATTTCCATTTATACCATAATTATAGTAGGTGAGGTATATATCATCTTCTGTTTCTCCAATGTGAACATCAGAGATACTACCAACCTGATTATGAATATTCGGCGTGATAGTTGCCCCTCCATCTACACCAGCATTAGTTATTTTTTTTAATTCTCCACTTCTTAATCCTACAAATAAAGTTGTTGTATTTGTTGTATGACGAGACACTTCTAATGCAGTTACATAGTCACTACCAGTATTAACATTACTAATTTTAAATGTACTAGGAGTACCATCTAAATCTGAAATTACCCTAACATCATTTCCAGCATTTGAAAAATAAATATCATTGTAAGAGTCTAAGGCTGCAGGATTGATAAAACTTCCCTCATTATCAGCTATACTAAGATTATCAGATAAATTAGTTCCCCACCAATTTCCTATATCACGATTTCCGGCAGCGTCATAATCAATACGCGTTATACTGTTATTATAAATATAATTTGAAATGCTGTAGTCTCCACCTTCTTGGTCAAAGAAAGTCGCAGCACCATCTCCTCCTTGAATTGAAGTTGCAGCTGTCAGAGCTTGGTTTGGATTGCTTAACTGATAAGTTCCATTATCTTGTGTTCCACCTAAAATAAGATCATCACCTGCAAAGTCATCAGGTGTTTGGGCTACACGGTAAAACTGAGTTGTGACAAAATTATCTTCACGATCAGAAAATGTAGTCGTATTTGTAGCCTGAGACAAGGACGTAGAGTAGGCCACTCCTCCATCGTTTACTACCACTGCTTGATCTGGAGCATTTGGTCTAAAATAGAGTCCATGTTGATCAGCATGAGAAACAGATATGTTTGTAACATTAGGGAACCATGCATCCGAATCATTCCACTTAGTTATTTGCTCCCATGTTGTTCCTCCATCGTTACTTCTGTGCCAGTTAATTCCCCCCGCGTATACAATATCATCATCTGTTGGATCTACTTCGATTTCAAGGTCATAGAATGATTGACCACGAGTAAAATCCGTCGGGGACATACCATCTTCATCGTCTTGTGGTTCATTTAATGTAGTAATTGTTGTAAAGTTATCAGTTGTTTTATACAAATTAGCTTCACCGTCCACACTCGCAATAATGTAATGAGTATTTGTGTTAGTTTCACTTGGAGCTATTTCAGTTCTTCGAATACTCGTAGGTGTAGAAGTCCAAGTTGGGGTAACTCTTGTAATACTTGAGGTTCCATCGGGTTCTGCAAAGTAAAAATTTCCTCCGTCAAAATTGTAACTCGATCTTGTTGTAGAAAGCCAAAGGCGATTTGAAACTTTTTGAACATCAATATCATTAAAATGCTCTCCAACCGCGCCATTATCTGGGTGATTAACTGCTATTTTTTCCCACTCTATTCCACCATCAATAGAACGATACAGGCCATAAATAGCTAGATCTTTAAAGGTTTGATTCATTTTACTATGAAAACTTTCACCTAATGCAGCGTAAATATGTTCTTGTGTGGCAGGATTATTATCATGATCCCAAATTGCAAGATCATTAATGTAGAAATAACCTTCAACGTCATATTCTCCTCCACTTACAGTTGTTGTTGTGATTTCTGAGCGTGGAAAAGGAAAAACTTCAATCCAATTATTTCCTCCATTAGTTGACTTGTAGATACCATTTCCGGCTACATCACCAGTGGTATAGGATTCTCCAGTTCCTACATACATTACATTGGTGTCAGTAGGATCTTGAATAATAACACTCACTGCAAGATTTCCAGGAACACCCGTAACAGGTGTCCAAGCCACTCCAGGATCAGTAATATCAGTATTCTCCCATAACCCGCCACTTACTCCACCGGCGATAACACGGTTATAATCTCCAGTGTCAGCAAGATCAAATAGGGCAGCACGTGAACGACCAGCTTCGTTATTAGGCCCTATCGTATACCATGGGCTATCAGCGTCTTGTCCTGGCACAGCACCTATTTTAAATCGAGAACGTTCAATTATTTGTTGTTGTACTTGAAGTTTGCTTTGATAATCAGGTACACCAGTAGATGGATTCATGGTTAAATCATAAATCTCTTCATTAAAGCGATCTGGAGGAAGACCTTGTTTAAATCGTTCAAGCTTTCCAAGGTGTTTGGTTGCCTGTACTGGGCTGTTGTCAAGAAAATATTGGTGGAGTTCTTTTGGGCTCATTCCATCGTCTTTGATACAAAGAATCATGACCAAAACCACTAAAAGTTTAGTACTCCATAAACTCAATTTATCCCTTAACAACATAATTATAGTCAGTTATTACAATTTTTAACGAAAAAAAACATTAAATCGTATTTTATGAAAAGGCTTTTTTATCGTTCAAATAAGCTCATTAACTCATTAAAGATTGCACTTTCATGGCTAAGCCCATATCACCTGCAATTTTCACTTTTCCACCCATAACAGCCATCATGGGATTTAAATCTCCACTCTGAAGTTCTAATAGGGTTGCTGCAGAAGTAATAATGGTACAATCTGCTTCTTCATCGCTTTCAGAAACGACATTGTTATTTCCTGTCCCATCTACATAAACGTTAAGGTCATCGATTACAAACTTTAATGTTCCACCGATTGCCTCAGATTCGTTTGCTTTTTGTTGTAGTTGGTCAAATACTGGATTACTCATAGTTAAATATATTTTCTATAAAAATAACTAAATATTTGTGGCTATGCCCAACTTTTTTAAGTGATATTTTAGTCGTTAAAAATAAAAAACCCCAGTCCCCCTGGATCGTTAATAACAAGATTATCTACAATAATTTCTTCGCCAAAGATTACTTCTTGCTTGATAGGAACATTTAACGCCTTTAGATGCGTTATGATTTTACTATTTTGATGGCCATTAAAAAAGGCCAAAGAGGGATTGGTAAATAGATGCGGACAATTATTGGCCTTAAGTAAACTGATAGTGTCTCCGTTTACGTTTTTTAAGCTACACCAACTTACCTCAGGTTCTAGGATTCCTTTAAATCCTTTGGCTTGCCAAAAAAATAAAAGAGGCATTGAGATCTAGGGTTTCTATACATACCCCACCATAGATACCCAGTAAACTTTTGTTTTTAGCATCTATGAGAGTAAGTTTTTCGCGTTCTTGTTTGACCCAGGTGCCGCTAGGACTTGCTCCTAATTTGTTTTCTTTGGCTTCATATAGATTGATACAAGGGCGACTGTAAGCACTTGTATTGAGAAAAATAGTCAGGTTTTTAGTCTGACACAATCCATTCTTTTTCCAGGTGGAGCATCTAAAGCTCAAAGAATTGTAATAGGCTAAACTTTCATTAAGATCTGGCGCAGGACTTTCTACAATTAGTCTCATATAAGCTAAAGTATAAAATTCTTTGAATTACATTTGCCAAATGAAAACAAGATCCAAAATCACCTCTTGGGATATTGTACGGGTATCTTCCAGAGAATACCACAGCATTAAACAATTGGCCCAGAAATTTGATTGCAGTACTAGTGCCGTAAAAAGAATTATTTACAATTATAAAACTGCCTATGACGCTTTTCTGATTCATGCGCCAGACCCTTCTGTTTTAAAGCCTTTTGAAGATAAATAAGCAATGCCTTCTTCATTTTAATGCTTTTCTTCTTTTATTTTGCAAGGTTATGGTGATATTAAGCCTTAAAAGTGATAATTCGTTATAAACTAAGTTTTAACCTTCTATTTTTTTGTACTTTTGAAAGAACTATAAACTAATTTTAAAATGAAAAAAGCAATTTTCTTTTGTGCTGCCCTTGTGTTGGTAGCATGTAATCAAGCACCGGATTTAAGTCTTTACAAAGCCAATCAAGCATTAGCCGAAAAGTTTTTAAACACCTATGTATCTCCTACAGACTATGACGGTTTTACTACTATGATCGCTGATGATATTGAGCATCAGTCCCCCATGTATGGACAAGGGATCGTAGGGAAAGAAGCCGTTTTAGGACAAGCAAATTTCTACATGAATAACTTTAGCGATGTAACCTTCAATAATGCGGTTTGGTTGCCTGGAGTGGATAATGAAACCCTTGTTCCTGATGGTAGTGTTCGTGTTTACGGAACTTGGAAAGGAGTGAGCAATGCGACTGGAAAATCTTTTTCGGTCGATTCATATCACTATTTTTTATTTAATGAAGACGGGAAACTTGTACAATCTGGCGATTTCTTTGACGCTACAGGAATGATCATGGCTGTTGCTCCAGACCCAGTTGGAGAAGATACTGAAGAATAAGAGAACGAGTACCTCATTATTTGTTTGAATTAACCCGTTCACTTTTGAGCGGGTTTTTTATTTTTGTAGGTAGTTCATATTGATGATAATTTTCCCAAATTTTTTCTAAAACCTGAAGAAACACCCTAAAGTCTTCCTCGCTTATATCTCTATATCCCGCCGCTCTTAAGTCTTGAATAAAGGGCAGTAACTTTTCAATGGTTGTTTTTCCCTTTGCGCTAAGGGCAAGCTTAAATTGTTTTTTGTCTCCTTCAAAACGAGACTTTACAACATAGCCTTTATCTACAAGCTTTCCAATCATACGCGAAGTGGTGGCGCGAGTTCTAAAGTTTAAGTCGGTCAATTCTCTTTGCGAAACAAAGTCACCCCCCTCATAAATTTGCTGGAGAAAGACCCATTGTTCGATGGTTAAATCAATCGACTGGGTATTAAATGCTTTTTGGTATGCCGTTTGAATCGTCTTTACCGTTCGATCTAAATAATGACCGAATCCTTTCGTTTTATTCATTTGTTTAAGTAAAATTCTTAATGTTAAATGACCTTAATGGGCATTTGTTGTTCATATCTTTTTGTGATCATTAATTTAAGAAATAAAAATTATTCATAAATTGTTTCATATGAAACAAAATAAAATGGATTTACCTATAAAAAAACACGCAAAAACTTTTGGCAAAGCAAAAGACTTTTTACCTCTAATCGGGACTGATTTTATCGAGTTGTATGTTGGCAACGCGCTTCAAGCTGCCTACTATTACAAAGCGGCTTTTGGTTTTCAATCGCTCGCTTATGCGGGTTTATCGACCGGAAACCGCGATACTGAAAGTTATGTGGTAGTGCAAGACAAGATTAATTTGGTTTTAACCTCTCCATTGAAGAGTAAGACAAAAATTGGACAGCATATTGATCGCCATGGGGATGGAATTAAAGTGATCGCACTAACTGTAGAAGATGCAGTTGAGGCATATACCCTTGCCATGGAAAAAGGAGCAGTTTCTTATTTGGCTCCTTTGATCAAAAAAGACGAGTATGGGGTTGTGGTTCAATCTGGGATTTACACTTATGGTGATACCGTTCACTTATTTATCGAGCGAAAAGATTACTCAGGAACATTTTTACCGGGCTTTATAGCTTGGGAAACACCAGAATTTGCCCCACATGAAATTGGCTTACAATACATCGATCATATGGTAGGAAATGTGCAATTGGGTAGAATGAATACATGGGTCAAGTTTTATGAAGAAGTAATGGGCTTTACCAATATTATCTCTTTTGATGATAAGGATATCTCAACGGCCTATACCGCTTTAATGAGTAAAGTGGTAAGTAGCGGAAATGGTCGTATAAAATTTCCCATCAATGAACCTGCAAAAGGGCTCAAACGCTCACAAGTCGATGAGTACCTTGACTTTTATGAAGGAGAAGGAGTACAACATATTGCTGTCTCAACCCAGGATATCCTCACTACCGTAAAGCAATTGAGAAAAAGAGGGGTTCGCTTTTTAGAGGTCCCTGCTTCTTATTATGAAGATTTAAGCAATCGGATTGGCCCTATAGAGGAAGATCTTGAGCAACTTCAAGCATTAGGGATTTTAGTCGATCGAGATGAAGAAGGTTATTTACTTCAAATTTTCACCCAGCCTGTTCAACCTCGTCCTACACTTTTCTTTGAAATTATACAGCGAAAAGGTGCTCGCTCTTTTGGGAAAGGAAATTTTAAAGCACTATTTGAAGCCATAGAGAGAGAACAAGCTATTCGCGGAACCCTATAAGATCATGACAAACGAAGTAATTGAACGTTTACCCCCGCATTTGCATCAATACATCAAGCCGCAAAATTACGCTCATTATTCTGCCATTGATCAAGCAGTATGGCGTTATGTCATGCAAAAAAATATGGCTTTTCTTTCTACCTATGCTCATCCTACTTATATCAATGGCTTAGCGAAAGTGGGTATATCAAAAGATCAAATCCCCAATATGTATGGAATGAACCGCATTCTTAAAGATATTGGTTGGGCTGCAGTAGCAGTAGATGGTTTTATCCCGCCCAGGGCTTTTATGGAATTTCAAGCATACAATGTTCTGGTCATTGCGAGCGAAATGAGACAGTTAAAACATATCGAATACACTCCTGCTCCAGATATTATTCACGAGGCTGCAGGACATGCACCTCTTTTGGCAGATCCAGAATATGCCTCTTTTTTAAGGCGTTTTGGCGAGATTGGTGCAAAGGCCATTAGTTCTCCACACAATAAAAAATTGTATCATGCTATTCGAGAATTATCTATCCTTAAGGAATTACCTGGAAGCTCTAAAATCGAATTAGAAAGGGCAGAAGCGGCTGTACACGACCTCCAAAAGCAAAAGATGGAAGCCTCAGAGATGGATCAGTTGCGCAACTTGCATTGGTGGTCAGTGGAGTATGGATTAATCGGAAACCCCAAAGATTTTTTGTTGTACGGCGCAGGCTTATTGTCTTCCATAGGAGAGAGTAAATGGTGTATGTCGAAACAAGTAAAAAAGCTTCCTTTTACGCAAGAAGTCATTCATCAAAATTTTGATATTACCCAGCCCCAGCCTCAATTATTCGTCACCCCAAATTTTGCTCATTTGAGTAAGATATTAGAAAAAGTAGCAAATTCAATGGGCTTGAGAAAAGGAGGGAAGAAAAGCGTCGATAAATTGGTTGCCTCAGAAGAAGTAGGGACTGTAGAATTGAGTACTGGCCTTCAAATTTCAGGGACATTTAAACGTTGTATCCCCCATCCACTTGAGCATAGTAAGGCAGCGTATATTCAAACGATTGGCCTCACCGCTTTATCCTTTCGCAACCAAGAATTAGTTGGTCATGGCACAAGTTATCACAGCGATGGTTTTGGGTCTCCTTTGGGAAAATTAAAAGACAGTAATCTACCCATAGAAGATATGACACCTAGTGATTTAGAAGCTTTCGGCTTAATAGAGGGACAAACAACTAGCTTGTGTTTTGAAAGTGGGGTAGTGGTAAAAGGCAAGGTTATTACAGGGATGCGGTCGATTTTTGGAAAAATTATGCTGATCTCTTTTGCCAATTGTACCGTGACCTTTCAAAACGAAATCTTATTTCAACCCAGTTGGGGGAAATTTGATATGGCCATTGGGGCATCCATAAGATCTGCCTATGCAGGACCAGCGGACTTGCAGTATTTTCCTTTTGAAAAAAATAGATTATGCGCAACGCCAGAAATTAGTTTTCCTCCTGAAAACGTGTATTATCAAGCATTGGAAGTGCAGAGGTCTTCCCCAGAGAAGGCAACGTGCTCCCTGGAGGATTTAGGGAAAGAAATACTACAGTTTGAAGCAGAACACTGGCTTCTTATCGTTGAGTTTTACACCCTTTGTATGAAAAAGAAAAATGTCGAGTGGACTACAAAAGCCAAGAACAGGTTAAAAGAAATCAAACAACAAAATGCCAGCCTAGCAGCATGTATCAAAGACGGACTAACACTAATCAAACATTAAAAATTAAGCTATGCCCATTTATCATCAATTAGGTAAAATACCCGCAAAACGACATACACAGTTTAGAAAAGCAAATGGTGAATTATTCCATGAAGAACTTTTTGGGACCATTGGATTTGAAGGGATGTCTTCCTTATTATATCACACCCACCCGCCAACACAAATACGTTCTATTGCTCCACCGATTGATGTTTCTCCTGTTATTGCGGTAAATAAAAATATTACCCCAAGAAAGTTATTAGGATTTGATCTACCTCCTCAAGAGGATTTTTTAGCAGCAAGAGTCCCTTTGATGGTCAATAGTGATATCCATATTGGCCTAGCGGCTCCTACTAAATCGATAACTGATTATTTTTATAAAAATGCCGATGCAGATGAGTTGCTTTTTATCCACCACGGGAAGGGGAAACTATCCACCTTATTTGGTCAAATTTCATTTGTACCAGGAGATTATCTTATTATTCCACGTGGGGTGATTTATCAAATTGAATTTGAAACCACTGAAAATCGCTTATTGTTTGCCGAGTCATTCCATCCAATTTATACCCCAAAACGATATCGCAATTGGTTTGGACAATTAACAGAACATTCTCCTTATTGCGAACGAGATTATATATTGCCGCAAAACCTAGAAACACATGATCAAGAAGGAGAATTTGAAATAAAAGTAAAGAAAGAGGGAATGTTGCACAGCCTTCTCTATGCTTCGCATCCTTTTGATGTGGTAGGTTGGGATGGTTATAACTTTCCCTATGGTTTTTCTATCCATAATTTTGAACCCATTACTGGCAGAATTCATCAACCTCCGCCCGTGCATCAAACTTTTGAAACGTCGGCCTTTGTGGTGTGCTCTTTTTGTCCAAGACTATACGACTATCATCCCGAGTCAATTCCCGCGCCATACAATCACTCTAATATAGATTCAGATGAAATGTTGTATTATGTCGATGGAGATTTTATGAGTCGTAAAGGGGTTTCCCCAGGAAATATTTCGCTGCATCCAGCGGGAATCCCTCACGGTCCACACCCCGGTACCTATGAGGGTAGTATCGGTAAGACTGAAACCCGTGAACTTGCAGTGATGATAGACACTTTTCGTCCCTTACAACTCACTAAAGATGCCCTAACTATTGATGATGGAAAATACTTCACTTCATGGCTAAAATGATATTTTTATGATTAATATAACAGCACATTCCGACTTTAGTATTCACAACCTGCCATTTGGTATTTTTTCAACCAAAGGAAGTGCGCCTCGTGTAGGAGTAGCAATTGGTGAACATGTATTAGACCTTAAAGCAGTAGTGGATTTAGGATTCTTAAATATATCTCCAGAAGTAGTTGCGCAGCCATCATTAAATGCCTTTATCGCCTTAGGGAAACAGACTACAAAAACAGTAAGGCAAGTATTACAGCAATGGTTGCAACAGGAAGATTCTCTACTATATGCTCACCCCAATTTATTTTATTTACAAAAAGAAGTGAAGATGCATCTTCCGGTTGAGGTGGGGGACTATACAGATTTTTATTCCAGTATTGAACATGCTACCAATGTGGGGAGTATGTTCCGAGATCCAAACAATGCATTATTGCCTAACTGGAAACACCTACCGGTAGGCTATCATGGACGAGCGTCCTCCATTATTCTTAGCGGAACAGATATATATCGCCCTAAAGGTCAGCTGCTTCCTGAAGGGGCTGCACAACCAGTGTTTCAACCCACTGCAAAACTCGATTTTGAATTAGAAATGGCCTTTATTGTCGGAAAAGAAAACCCTTTAGGAACAACTATTTCAACTGCTCAAGCTGAAGAATATATTTTTGGGATGGTGCTTTTCAACGATTGGTCTGCTAGGGACCTACAAAAATGGGAATACGTTCCTCTTGGACCTTTTTTAGCAAAGAGTTTTGCATCATCTATTTCCCCCTGGGTTGTCCCACTAGAAGCACTGGAACCCTTTAGGGTCAATGGGCCAAAACAAGTACCTGCAGTGCTTCCTTATTTACAATTCGAAGGAAAGAAAAACTATGCAATTGAACTTACAGTAGGTCTACAGACTCCAGACGGTATAACTCATCCGTTAGTCCAGTCGAATTATCGATACATGTATTGGAATATGGTGCAGCAACTGGCCCACCACAGCAGTAATGGCTGCAATATTAGGGTAGGGGACATGATGGCATCTGGAACGATTTCTGGGAAAACAAAAAACTCCTTTGGTTCGCTATTGGAGTTGTCATGGGGTGGAAAACGTCCCCTAAAATTAAAGAATGGAATGGAACGTTGCTTTCTTGAGGATGGCGATCGAATAAGTATGCATGCATTTGCAGAAAAAGAGGGGAAACGTATTGGTTTTGGAGAAGTAACCACAAAAATCTACCCAGCTCTATGACAAAATATAAGACAATAAATCCAAAAAAAATCAGTCAGCGAGAAATGCATCAACATCTTCTTGCTGCTGTTGCCCCACGACCTATATGCCTAGCGAGTACCATCGATCTAAAAGATCGTGTTAATCTAAGTCCGTTTAGTTTTTTTAATGTCTTTAGTTCAAACCCACCCATTTTGATTTTTTCCCCAGCTAGAAGAGGTACAGATGGCAGTATTAAACACACCCTCGAGAATGTGATGCAGGTTAAAGAAGTGGTGGTCAATATCGTTAACTATTCTATGGTGAACCAAATGGCCTTGTCAAGTGCTGATTTTCCCAAAGGCGAAAATGAATTCAATAAAGCTGGTTTTACCCCCGTAAGTAGTCAAGTGATTCGCCCGCCTAGGGTGGCCGAGGCTCCCGTTTCATTTGAATGTGTAGTTGATCGTATCATTCCTCTGGGAGACAACCCAGGAGCAGGGAACCTCGTTTTGGCTCAAGTTATTTTAATGCACGTCCAAGAAAACCTTTTGACCAAAGAAAATCGATTGGACAGCACGCGTATAGATCAAGTTGCGAGAATGGGAGGGCAGTGGTATAATCGGTTGATTGATAAAAGTTTGTTTAAGCTTTCTACGCGTATCGATGGAACAATGATAGGGGTAGAAAGTCTTCCTTTTAGTTCAAGAAACAGCACAGTATTAACTGGAAATGATTTAGGGATTTTAGGGAGTTTATCAGCTCTACCAGATTTAAAAAATCGAGAAAGCGCGCTTGAATTGTCTGCAGTTCAAGCTATTTTTAAGCTACCTATTATAAAGCAAGAGGAAGCTTTTCATCGCTTGGCACAAAAATTTCTTCGTACAGGAGACCCTCAAACTGCGCTAAGTATCTTATTTTTAAGTGAAGAACAAAAATCAGCTCCATAAAATGATTACAAAACGCGTAAATAGTGTGGCAGATGCCTTATCTGGGGTGACCTCTGGAATGACTTTGATGTTGGGGGGATTTGGCCTTTGTGGCATCCCAGAAAACGCCATTGCTGAATTGGTGAGATTGAATGTCAATCAACTTACTTGTATTTCCAATAATGCAGGGGTTGATGACTTTGGCTTAGGTTTACTCTTGCAAAAAAAACAGATTGACAAAATGATTTCTTCCTATGTAGGAGAAAATGCCGAGTTTGAAAGGCAAATGTTAAGTGGTGAATTAGCCGTAGAATTGATTCCTCAAGGGACACTTGCAGAACGTTGCAGAGCCGCTCAAATGGGAATTCCCGCTTTTTATACCCCAGCAGGCTATGGCACAGAAGTAGCCGATGGAAAAGAAAGTAGAGATTTTAACGGGAAACCTCATTTACTAGAACACGCCTTTAAGGCAGATTTCTCTTTTATCAAAGCATGGAAAGGCGACGAGGCAGGTAACCTGATTTTTAAAGGAACTGCAAGAAACTTTAATGCGCCCATGGCGGGTGCTGCAAGGATTTGTGTTGCCGAGGTCGAAGAACTGGTTCCAGTTGGAACCTTAGACCCCAATACAGTTCACGTTCCTGGAATTTTTGTACAACGGATCTTTCAAGGAGAGCAGTATGAAAAGCGCATTGAGCAACGCACCTTAAGTCAACGAGCATGATAGGATTAGATAAAAATGGGATTGCACAGCGCATTGCCCAAGAAGTACAAAATGGATATTATGTCAACCTAGGGATAGGAATTCCTACCCTAGTGGCCAACTTTGTTCGAAAGAACATCGAAGTGGAATTTCAAAGTGAAAACGGGATTTTAGGGATGGGACCTTTCCCTTTTGAAGGAGAAGAAGATGCTGACTTGATTAATGCAGGGAAACAGACGATCACTGCTTTAAAAGGGGCGAGTTTTTTTGATTCTTCTACCAGCTTTGGGATGATTCGAGGGCAGCATGTTGATCTGACTATTTTAGGAGCGATGGAAGTCGCCGATAATGGAGATATCGCTAACTGGAAGATCCCTGGAAAAATGGTCAAAGGTATGGGTGGAGCAATGGATTTAGTTGCTTCAGCTGAAAATATTATTGTCGCCATGATGCACACCAATAGAGCGGGAGAGTCGAAATTACTTCAAGCTTGTTCCTTGCCTTTAACGGGGGTGGCTTGTGTCAAAAAGATCGTGACAAATTTGGCTTGCCTCGAGGTAGTCAAAGAGGGCTTTCTGCTTTTAGAACGGGCTCCAGGAATAAGTGTGGAAGAGATTGTAGCCGCCACAAAAGGGAATTTGATCGTTCCTAAGCATGTGCCAGAAATGATGCTATAGAACAAAAAAAAGAGGCCTTTATGGACCTCTTTTTTTATCATTAAAAAATGTTTTTAGAACTCAAGGACATCAGAAATGTCTTTAGGATTTTCTTCGGTTCCTTTTTCTGAAATAAGACGGGTAGAAATATTATTCTCTTCGCTACTGGCGAGAAATTCATTGATGATTTCTACGATGTCATTATCCAAATATTTGGTTTTAGTTACATCAATTTCCAACTCTGCTTCGACAGGTAAGTTGTTTAATTCATAAGAGATAGGCGCTTTGTTGATAAAGGTAACCTCTTCGGCTAATTCTATCTTTACAACCTCTTTTCCATTTTCCATTTCGTGGCGGATCATCGAATGTGAGTTTTGGTAACTATCGTACAGTAAGAATAAAATACCCATCAATACTCCTAGACCAATTCCGACTAATAAATCAGTGAAAATGATTCCTGCGATGGTGATTACAAAAGGAATGAATTGTTTCCATCCTAATTGATACATGCTTTTGAATAAAGCTGGTTTAGCTAGTTTGTATCCCACGATCAATAAGATTGCAGCTAAAACAGATAGCGGAATCTTATTGAGTAAGAAAGGAATCGTAACCACAGAAACAACTAAAAGTATCCCGTGAATGACTGCTGCCATTTTGGTTTTACCTCCAGATTGAATATTGGCAGAACTACGCACGATTACCTGTGTAACGGGTAATCCACCAATCATCCCAGAAGCGATATTCCCAATTCCTTGAGCGATTAGCTCTCTGTTTTTTGGGGTAATGTGTTTTTCTGGATCAATTTTATCAGTTGCTTCCACACATAACAAGGTTTCTAAACTCGCCACTAAAGCGATTGTAAAGGCAACTATCCAAACGTTGATATTCGTAATAGCACTAAAATCTGGGAAGATAATAAAGTCTAAGTCAGCTACATTAGTTGGAACGCTTACCATTTGGCTTGAAGCGATTTCCCATACCGCATCTCCATTTGTAGTTGTAGCATAAATAATACCGATCACTACAGCGACTAAAGGTCCTTGTATGAGTTGAAATATTTTAGCTTTTTTAGTTAAAACCAAATCCCATAAAAGTAAGATTCCCATACTAACGGCTGCAATCAAAGTTGATCCATAACTAATTTGAGAGAAGATGTCTCCGCTATTATTGGCATTGAATCCAAAGAAATATGGAATCTGCTTAAGGATGATAATTAATCCAATCCCAGTCAACATTCCTTTGATCACAGAACTAGGGAAATAATAACCGATTACCCCTGCTTTAGCAATACCAAATGCAAGTTGAATTACACCCCCAAGAACTACGGCAACTAAAAAGTTTTCAAAGCCTAGATCTCCAATAGCGGTAAGTACAATTGCTGCTAATCCAGCTGCTGGTCCACTAACGCCTACTTGTGAACCACTAAGAGCTCCTACAAGAAGTCCACCTATGATTCCGGCAATAAGACCAGAAATAAGTGGCGCGCCAGAGGCTAAAGCAATTCCTAAACATAAAGGGATAGCTACAAAAAATACAACGATACTCGCAGGAATATCTGATTTTAAATTTTGAAATAAATTGTTTTGACTCATTATAATAGTGTTGTTGTGCCTTTAATAAAGCACCTGTTTTTTGTAAAAATTAAATGAAGAGGGGACATAGTGGTAAAAATATTACGCTACTGTCCGAGGAGGGGGAAGGGGAATTTCAGTTTTGAAATTACTGAATTTATTTAGGTTAAAATAATTGTTGTCCTTTGAACCAAAATTTGCAATTAAAAAGCGAATATCCATTGGGGAAATCTTGTCTTTTTTTTCTTCAAGATCTTTTTTGTTTTGCTCTTCGTTTTCGTTTTCAGATTCATTTTCGTGGTCGATGTCTAGCTCGATAGATGAATATTCGTGAAAGCTGTCATCAAAAAGGTAACTAGGGATGCTTTGGCAAAGTGTTGCCAGCATAAATACACTAAAAATTGCTTTTCTAATATAGTCTCTTTTCATTCAGCAAAATTACGTTGCAAAATTACGATAAATTATTAAACACGCCTAGTTTTTAGCAGCTCCTATTATTTTTCTATAGTTGTGCTTAAGTTAAAGCAGTACTTTTTGATTGATATTTCTTTCTTGGCCGAAAAAGTATGCTGCCTCTTCATGAAAGTTTTAATCTTTGCGAACATATTAAATCAACTGTTGCTTTGGAATTAAGCATAAGAGCGAAAAAGTTCATATTCGCTTTTGCCTAAAGTGAGAAACCTTTTATTTTCCTTTTGAAAGGATTTAATTTGTAGTTTTAAACATTAATATTGTTTTTATGGAAACCATCAATAAATATTCTGGTATCATGATTAGTATTAGGAAGATTGTTCGAGCAATCAACCTAGAGTCTAAAAGGATAGAAAAAGATTATGGTCTTAGTATTCCACAGTTGCTTACTTTGAAGTTTTTAGAAGAAAAAACAGAATATAAGAGTACCATGAAGGATTTGAAAGAACACCTATCCCTCAATGCTAGTACAGTGTCTGGAATAGTCGCCCGTCTAGAGTCAAAGGGGTTGATTGCTCGATTACCTAATCCCAATGATAAAAGAAGTACCCCTATTATTTTAACGTCAAGTGGGAATAAACTAATTAAGCAAACAGATGAGTCTTTACACGAACGTGTGATGCGTAAATCTAACTCTTTAACGGATGAAGAATACCAGCAAATATTAGTTTCATTCAAAACTATAATTAAGATTTTTGACATTGATGATGTCGATGCATCCCCCATTATTAGTGGTCAAACAGAGATTTAGATTTTGTTTTGAGTATCTAATTATTAAATAATACTTTCTGTAGAAAACATTTTTCGTACTTTTGCCACCAAATCAACTATTATGCAAAAGTACATACCGTTTATTTTATTCTTTTTTGGTCTAAGTATTCACGCTCAAGATACTGTTCTGAGTGGGGTTGTCGTAGATGAGAATAATATTCCACTACCAGGTGCAACTGTTCAAATGCAAGGAAGTCAAGATGGAGTAATCACCGATTTTAATGGGAATTTCTCCCTTGACGTCACTTCTGACACTACGATTGAAGTGTCTTACACAGGATATGAAAAATATGTTCTTAGTGGACCTTTTGATAATGCTGTAAAAATTCAATTAGTGCCATCAAACGCATTAGATGAAGTTGTGATTACTGCATTAGGAATTAGACGAGCTGAGAAAGCATTAGGATATGCGGTTCAAGGAATCAAAGCAGGTGAAATTTCGAAGGTGAAAGCCACTAATGTGGTAAATTCTCTAGCAGGTAAAATTGCAGGGGTAAACATTACCGGCTCTGCCGCTGGACCCTCTGCTTCTTCTAATATTAATATTCGTGGAGCTTCTTCTTTAATGGGTAACAATCAACCTTTGTTTGTTGTGAATGGTATGCCCATTACAAATGACTTATACACATTTGATGATGGTTTGAACGGGTCAACGTCCATTGACTTTGGTAATGCCGCACAAATCGTTAATACAGACGACATCGAAGCGATAAGTGTGCTTAAAGGGCCAGCAGCCTCTGCCTTATACGGTTCAAGAGCAGCGAATGGAGTAATTCTTATTGAAACTAAAACCGGAAACTTTGTTAAGAAAGGTTTAGGGATCGAAATTAACTCAAGTATTCAAATCGCAAACCCGCTTAAATTACCCGATTACCAAAACCAATACGGTTCTGGTGGGGGCGGTAAATATAGTTACCTCAATGGCTCTACTTATATAGGTGCAAACGAAAACTATGATGCCTATGGTGAAAACTGGGGCCCCCAATTAAACGGCCAATTGATAAAACAATTTAACTCTAATGGAGAAGCGGTACCATTTACTTCTGCTAAAAATAATATCAGAAACTTTTATCAAACTGCCTTAACTCACAGCACAAATGTGGCGGTGAATAGTTCTTCTGACACTGGTCAAAGTCGTTTTTCTTATACACATTTAGACAACTTAGGTTTAATTCCTAATACTGATCTGGACCGAAATACTTTTCAATCTAGTTTAGGGAAAAACCTACTGGACAATCGTTTAAAGATTCAATTCAATAATATGTTTGTTCGTTCTACCTCAAGCAATATTCCTAACTCGGGTTATGACGAATCTTCTTCTGTTATGTATGGGTGGTTGTGGTTTCCACGTCAAGTGGAGATCGACGATTTACGCGATTACTGGCAGCCTGGTAAAGAAGGGGTAGAGCAGCGTTATGCAGAAAACCTTTGGGTAAACAACCCATGGTTTATTGCCAATGAAAACACCAATGCTTTTCAAAGCAACCGTTTGGTCTCTAATCTTCAACTTTCTTATGAGGTAAACCAAAATTTAGGAGTTCGCTTTAGATATGGGGTAGATTATGTAGATGAACAACGTCAATACAGAAGAGCTCCTTCTACAAAAGCAGTCTTAAACGGAAGTTACCGTGAAGACGAAATTTCTTTTAGAGAGAGTAATGCGGAGGTGATTGTTGATTTTGATCCTAGTCCAGAAGAGGATAATCCGCTGGATGTAAGTGTAAAGCTTGGAGGAAACCTAATGTCACAACGGGCTAACTTTGGCGTAGCCAACAACCCAGAATTACAAATCTTTGGGGTGGGACCATCGGTCTATACTTTAGCGAATTCACGTTCTGGAGTGTTAGTAGAGTCTCAAAAGACCAATGCAGAAATTGCCAGTGTCTTTGGTTTAGTAACCCTTGATTATAAAAACTGGGCCTATTTAGATTTGACGTATAGAAATGATTGGACCAGCACACTGGTTAATCCATTAGTAGGGATTGAGAATTCAAACTTTAGCTTTGGATATCCTTCTGCATCAACCAGTGTTATTTTAAGTGAAGTCTTAAACCTAAATGAGAAAATCAATTTCTTAAAAGTAAGAGCTTCTTTTGCTGAAGTAGGAAATGGCGCTCCAGCATATTCTTTTGGGAATACCTATACACCACAAGCGGCTTATGGCAATACACCTGTCTTTACTGCTGGTAGTACCATCTCTGATCCTGATCTAAAAAATGAGCGTACTAGAGCAACAGAATTTGGGGTTGATGTTCGTTTACTTGACAACAAGATCAACTTAGATATGACAGTGTATCAAATGAATAGTTTCGATCAAATTATTTCTTTGCCAGTGGCCAAATCAAGTGGTTATGATTACACTTTAACTAATGGTGGAGAAATCAGCAATAAAGGAATCGAAATTGCCGCGAGAATTAACTGGACAGAAACCGAAGACTTTTCATGGAATACGCAATTTAACTACGGTCGAAACAGAGCCGTGGTAGAATCTCTTCCAGAGGTAATCCAAAGTGGTAAATATTCTATTGTCGCTGATATTTTCCCCGGTGATGAAGGAGGATCAGATTTAGAATTAGTCGCTGAAGAAGGAAAACTATTAGGTCAGTTGTACGGGCTAGGTTTCCAGCGAGGACCTGACGGGCAAATTATCCACGAAAATGGATTGCCTTTACACACGACGGAAAAAGTATCTGCGGGCTCATACCAACCTGACTTCCGTTTAGGGGTTTTAAATAGCCTGCGTTACAAAAACATCAACTTAACGATCTTGTTTGACGGTCAAGTAGGCGGGAAGATTTATTCTCGTTCTCATGCGCTATATGCTACTGCAGGAACTATTACCAATAATGATGATCCTAATTTAGACTTATCTACCCTAGAGGGAAGAACCTTATACGGAGTAGACTACGACACGGCAGGTAATCCTGTTTATACCTTAGAACAACAAGGTGGCGTTATTGCCCCGGGTCTTATGTATAATGCAAATGGAGACTTAGTTGAAAATACCGTGACTGTTCCAGCAGGTGGAGCTGCTTATACCGGTTACTTCTACAACTATTATGGTAACGGATTTAACCGTGATAATATTGAAGCAGCAACCTATGATGCAACTTATTTTAAATTACGCGAGTTAAGTGTAAGTTATACTTTAGAAAATGGTATAGTTGACCAACTAGGGTTACAGTCGGCTGTAATCTCTGTAGTGGGAAGAAACTTATTACTGTTCAGTAAAGTTCCAACGATTGATCCAGAAACCTTCTCCATTAGAAATGGTTTATTTGTCAATGGTTTTGAGAGTACCTCTATTCCATCGATGAGAAGTTTTGGATTGAATCTTAACCTAATTTTTTAATCACACAATTATGAAAAATATAAAACACTTTCTATATACGATCGTTCTATTGTCAACAGTAGGATGTAGTGATTTTGAAGAATTGAATTTAAACCCTAATGAGCCTACAACGGTTTCATCTGGGGTATTATTTACTTCTGCGATAAGAACCAGTATACAAACAACCTCTAATGAGGCATTTTTATTATCGAATAATGCCGCCCAATTAACAGCTAAAACCCTTCGTGCTGAGGTTGATTTTTATGGATGGAACGCTTTTCCAACCGTATGGGAAGGACTCTATGAAAGTTTGACCGATATCAACAATGCGATTGAAATTGCTCAAGCTGACGAGAATACTAAGATGGAAGGCGCTTTAATGGTCATGCAGGCTTGGATTTTTTCTGAATTAACAAATGCTTATGGAGACATTCCTTACAGTGAAGCCATTGATGGTTTAACTGCAAATTTCACTCCGGTTTATGATACGCAAGAATCAATCTATACAGACCTTCTTTCAAGACTTTCACAAGCTACAACAAAGTTGAGTGCTGCTGGAAGTATTGAAGGAGATATCTTGTATCAAGGTGATGCAGCATTGTGGACAAAATTTGCCAATTCTTTACAACTGCGTTTGTTGATGTACGCTTCGGCTAAAACAAATGTGGCAACACAATTTGCACAGATCGTGTCTCAGGGACAAATCTTTTCTAGTAATGAAGAGCAAGCTGCGCTTGACTTTTTATCGAGTTTCCCGAATCAATTTCCTACCTTGCCTTTAAAGCAAGGAGATTTTGATGCGGTGGCAATTTCTGTCTCTGCTGTAAATGCTTTACAAGCGAATAACGACCCAAGATTAAGTCGTTATGCGCGTCCAGATAATTTAGACTTTGACAACCCAACCTTTACAGGAGTTTCAAATGGAGTAGGAGGGCAAACAGGATCGCGTTTAGGCTTAGCCTATTTTGATTACCCAGGTCAAATCACTGCTGCAGAAAAAGGATTGTCATATGCTGAAGGAATTTTAATGACCTATGCAGAGGTAGAGTTTCTCTTAGCAGAAGCTGCTGTAAAGGGATGGATTACATCCAGTGTTGAGACACACTATAAACAAGGTATCGAAGCGTCTCACCAATATTATGAAGTTGAATACACCCCTAATGGATGGACTAACTTTGAAGACTTTTACCAAAACTCTGGAGTGGCATATAGTGCTACCTTAGATATTTGGAAGCAAAAGTGGTTAAGTATGTATTTTACGGCTTTAGATCCTTATTTTGAAGTAAGACGTTGGTATAGCGAAGTGAACGGTTTTGATGGCCTTCCATTCTTAAACCGACCCATTGGAAGTAATTCAAACAATTATGAATTACCCATGCGTTTTCTTTACCCTGGTCAAGAACAGAGTTTAAACGCTGAAAATTATAATGAAGCCAATAGCAGGTACAGCGCACCTAAGCTGATCAACGGTAAGATGTGGATCGTTAGTGACTAAGTAGTATATGAAGAAATATTTTGATATTCACCTCCAAGTTTTTTATCCTTCGATTGTATTAATCATAGGATTTATTGTATTGTCAATTTTTGGAGGAGAACCAGTACGCTTGTTCTTCTCTGAAGCATCGCAGTGGATTACACAGTCTACAGGTTGGCTATTTATCCTTGGAGTCAATTTCTTTATTGTCTTTTGTTTGTGGTTGGCCTTTGGTCAATATGGAAAAGTGCGCATAGGGGGAGAAGGGGCTGAAACAGAATTTAGTTTATTCTCTTGGTTCTCCATGTTGTTTTCTGCTGGAATGGGAATTGGCTTGTTGTATTTTGGGGTCTCTGAGCCCATACAACACTTTTTAAAACCACCCATGCCTCAAGCAAATACAGCAGATTTAGCTATTCAAGCCTTAGATTTCACTTTCTTACATTATGGTTTACATGCCTGGTCGATTTACTGTATAGTTGGGCTTTCGCTTGCTTATTTTGCGTTTAATCGCGGTTTGCCTTTTTCTTTGCGATCTATTTTCTATCCTATTATTGGGGATAAAATCAATGGTATTTATGGAAATATTGTTGATATAATCGCAGTGGTTGCTACCCTTTTTGGTTTGGCAACTTCCTTAGGATTTGGAGCGAGACAAATTGCAACAGGGCTTCAATTTCTATTTGGGATTGATTCTGGTGTCTATACACAAATCACTGTTATTTTAGTTATTACCTTGATTGCAACAGTCTCAGTAGTCACGGGACTAAAGAAAGGAGTTCGCTTTTTAAGTCGCTTGAATTTGATTTTAGCTTTGGTCTTTTTGACCTTTGTTTTATTCTTGACAGATACCCTGAGTGTGTTGGGGATATTTATTGAAAGTACAGGGATGTATTTTCAACGATTTATTGAGATAGGGACTTGGTCTTCTTCTTTTGTTGACTCAACTTGGCAAAACAACTGGACGATTTTTTATTACGCCTGGTGGGTTGCATGGGCTCCTTTTGTAGGGATGTTCATCGCGCGGATTTCAAAAGGACGAACGTTTAAAGAATTTGTTTTAGGGGTATTATTTGTCCCTACTTTAATGACCTTTTTCTGGATTAGTGTCTTCGGGGGATCAGGACTATTACTCGAGATAGAAACCCCTGGAATCTTATCTACACCAGTTTTAGAAGATACTTCAACCTCTTTATTCATCTTTTTAAAGGCGTTTCCTTTATACACTTTTACGAGTATCATTGGGATTTTTATGGTCTCAGTGTTTTTTGTGACCTCTTCAGATAGTGGTTCATTGGTTATCGATAGTATCACTTCGGGTGGAAAATTAAACGCCCCAGTAGGCCAGCGCATTTTTTGGGCTTTGATTGAGGGTTTTGTGGCCATTGCACTTTTATTAGGGGGTGGTTTAGCCGCCATGCAAACCGCTTCTGTTAGTACTGGTATTCTCTTCTTGCTTATTCTTTTTGTGATATGTTATTCCCTTATCGTTGATTTGAAAAAGGATTTATCTGCCGTCAAAAAAGAATCTTAATGCTCTTTTTTGTGTAGTCCACGATCTCTTTGGGTAACCTAAGATTAAAACTACTATGCATTGATATATTAATATGCAGGCTTCGCCAAAGGAAGGTTATCACTCACCCTTACTTTAGCGCGGAGGTCATTTTTGTAGATCTTCTTCTAAAAAAGGCTTTATTTTTCTAATACTAGTATCATACCGTTACGAGCATTTAACATTAGTGAATCAGATAAGGAATACTTTTTTCCTTGAAATATTTCAGTCGCTTGCGAATTAGTCCCAATCATCTCCTTGTATTTACTCAAATCGTGTTTAATAGCCTCTTTGTTTTTATTAAAAATCACCATGATGGTTTCCTCTTCATTATAGCGAAAATAGGTATAGATCCCATTTTCAGGCGCAAATTGAATTAATTTACCACTGTGGATTAAAGTATTCTTTTTTCGCCAATTCAATAGTTTTGAGGTGAAGCTTTTCATGTCTTTTTCGATTGGACTCAAGCCCTTTCCTGAAAAACCATTGACAGTATCTCCTGACCATCCGCCAGGAAAATCAGCTCGAATTTGGCCATGTCCAGGTTGGTCATTTTTCATTCCGATTTCTGTCCCATAATAAAATTGTGGAACCCCACGCATGGTTGAAAAATATATCATGGCCATTTTAAGTAAATCAATATCTCCCTTTAACTGGGTTAAAACGCGATCCATATCATGGTTGTCTGGAAAGATAACTAGGTTTTGAGGATCTGGATACAGGTGATCGTTACCCAGCATTTCATAGACTTTGATCCAACCGCTATTCCAATTTTCTTCTTCCACCAAAGCACTAATTAATGCATCCTGAAGCGGAAAGTCCATCACACTAGGTAGCGACGAACGATACCCGTTAGTGTTTGTTTTACCTGCTTGCCAAAAGGAGACAACAGCCGGATTTAAAGACCATTCTTCTCCTACAATATTAAATGCTGGATATTCTGCTAAAATTGCATCATTCCATTGTGTCATAAATTCTTTGTCTGGGTAAGGATAAGTGTCCATTCGGATCCCTGCAATACCAGTATATTCAATCCACCATAAAGTGTTTTGAATAAGGTAGTTCGCCATTAAAGGTTGCTTTTGATTCAAGTCAGGCATTGTTTTTACAAACCATCCATCGACAAATGCTTTTTTATCGTATTCAGAAGCGTAAGGATCTTGATGTGTTGTACGTCTATGCGAGGTTTGCACATAAGAATTGTTGTGATTAATCCAATCTTTAGTAGGCGGATCTTTGACAAACCAGTGTTCTGAACCATTGTGGTTTAAAATCATATCCATGATGATCTTAATCCCTTTCTTTTGTGCTTCTTGACAGAATTGTACATAATCTTCATTTGTACCAAAGCGTTGATCAACCTTGTAAAAATCTGTTGCAGC